>OBJA01000075.1_pt1 | contig 99966 bp, 82 predicted proteins | sample 1519751 | NCBI WGS metagenome assembly OBJA01 (sample SAMEA3881238, study PRJEB22517) | soil metagenome | biome: lake sediment; feature: soda lake sediment; material: sediment, water from around vicinity | place: India | collected 2013-12-23 | depth 3 m | reverse complement strand
GTTCGCATATTGGCCTAAAAAAGCGAATCATGAGCGAATGATATGCCGATAATTAGCGAACGAATGACAACTCAATCGCAGACTTGAATAAATAGGTGTTTATTCTTTGGGTTAATTGAATTAAATTTGCAACATGAGAATTGGTGAGGTTGATTTAGGGGATTATCCAATAATTCTGGCTCCAATGGAGGATATAACAGATCCTCCTTTCAGATTGATATGCAAGGAACTTGGAGCTTCGGCTGTTGTTACGGAGTTTATTGCCGCCGAAGGTCTTATCAGAGATATAGATAAGAGTCTGCAGAAACTACAGTTCAGCGAGAGGGAACGCCCGATTGGAATTCAGCTTTTTGGCAATAATATTGACTCTATGGTTAGGGCTGCCAAGGTTGCAGAAGCCGCTAATCCCGATTTCATTGATCTTAATTTCGGATGCCCGGTACGCAAGATTGTGAATAAAGGTGGAGGGGCTGCACTTCTACAAGATGTGCCACTATTATTGCAAATAACTAAAGAGGTAGTTAAGGCTGTTAAGAAGCCAGTAACTGTTAAAACCCGTTTAGGATGGGATGAGAAGTCGATAATCATTCTTCAGCTGGCTCAGCAATTGCAAGACATTGGCATATCTGCACTTACAGTGCACGCAAGAACAAGATCACAGATGTACGGTGGTAAGGCCGACTGGACTCTTATAGGTGAATTGAAAAACATGAGTTCTATAACCATGCCAATTATTGGTAACGGTGATATAACTGATATTGATAGTGCATTCAATGCACGCCATAAGTACGGTGTTGATGGTGTAATGATTGGCAGAGCTGCAATTGGTAACCCTTGGATATTCAGAGAAATTTCACATTTTATCAATAACGGCGAGCGATTACCTAAACCTTCACTTTCGGAGCGTGTAGCTGTTTGTAAGCATCATCTTGAAGAATCTATAAAATATAAAGGAGAGCAAAGCTCACTACTTGAAATCAGGCGTCACTATGCCCAGTATTTTAAAGGTCTTCCCGATTTCAAACCATTCAGGATGAAACTGATGGAAGCACAAACATTTGAAGCAGTAAAATCGGTACTTCATGAAATTGATGAAACATTTTAATAGTTTCCTGTCCCTTTTTGATTAAGAAGTCCACTTTTAGTACTATATTTGTCTTGTCTTTTATATCAAGCAAATGACAGAGGAGCCATTTAAAATCTTTCTGGTAGAAGATGACATTATCTTCGCTAAGATAATATCCTACCATCTATCGCTAAATCCGGATAATCAGGTTGAGATATTTCCCGACGGGAAAAGCATGGTGAAGAACCTGTACAAAAATCCCAATCTGATTACACTCGATTACAACCTTCCTGATATGACAGGGTTGGAAGTGCTTCGGCAGGTTAAGGAGTTCAACCCCGATATACCCGTGGTAATAGTATCAGGGCAACAAGACCTTGCCACTGCAATTGAGCTACTCAAGAAAGGAGCATACGATTATATTCTTAAGGATCAGGATACTAAGGAGAGGTTATGGAATATTACGCGTAACATCCGAGAGAATGTGAAGCTCAAGCAAAAAATTGCAGATCTTGAAGAAGAGATCGGCAAGAAATATGAGTCGTCAAACATCATAAAAGGTAATAGTCAGGCAATTAATAAGGTTTTCATGCTAATTGAGAAGGCAGCAAAGACCAATATTGTTGTATCTGTATACGGTGAAACCGGTACAGGAAAAGAGCTGGTAGCTAAATCAATTCATTTCGCTTCGCCAAGAAGTAAACGCCCTTTTGTTGCTGTTAACGTTACAGCCATTCCTCGAGAGCTGATTGAAAGTGAGATGTTTGGACATGAAAAGGGTGCATTTACCGGAGCAAATAATCGCAGGATTGGTAAGTTTGAGGAGGCGAATAAGGGTACTTTGTTTCTTGATGAAATAGGCGATATGGACCTTAATATGCAGGCTAAACTACTTCGTGTGTTGCAGGAAGAAGAGGTTATAAGAGTAGGTGGGAGTGAAACTGTTAAGCTTGATGTAAGAGTTATAGTTGCAACACATAAGAATTTACAGGAGCTTGTGAAGCAAGGGAAGTTCCGTGAGGACTTATATTACAGGCTATTAGGGCTGCCAATTAACCTGCCTCCACTAAGAGATAGAGGTAGTGATATACCACTACTTGCAAGGTTCTTCGTCGATGAATTTTGCCAGAAGAATAAGATGAAGAAACTCTCAATCTCTCCACAGGCAATAGCAAAACTTCAAAAATATCCATTTCCCGGTAATGTCAGAGAGCTTAAAGCGATAATGGAACTGGCTGCTGTTATGACAAATACCAACACTATTGAAGAAAGTGATATCTCATTCAGCACAACTACAAGGAATCAGGATTTCCTTTATGAAGAGGCAACTCTCGAAGAGTACAACAAGAGAATAATTAGCCACTTTCTTGAGAAGTATGATAATAAGGTACGATTGGTAGCCAAGAAACTCGATATTGGCAAAACGACAATCTATAGGATGATGTCAGAAAACAAAATTTAATTAAAAAGCCTCCTTGAAATTTCGAAGGAGGCTTTTTAGTTTTAACAGGTTTTTTGCAGGAGACCTTTTTCGTATTTCTCTCTGATAACCTTTAGCATATCAATGGTCATACGTTCGAGATTCCATTTAGGATTCCATCCCCACTCTTGGCGAGCAGCGCTATCATCCATACTATTGGGCCATGAATTGGCAATTGCCTGTTTCATTGGCTCAACATCGTAAATGATCTCGAATGAAGGTATGTGTTTTTTAATTTCAGCTGCGAGTATTTCGGGATCAAAACTCATGCTGGTAACATTAAAAGAGTTACGGTGTATAAGTTTTGATGGATCGGCTTCCATAAGATCAATAGCAGCATTTATTGCATCAGGCATATACATCATATCGAGGAAAGTGCCTTTATCCAAAGGACAAACAAATTTACCTTTCTTTACTGCTTCATAATATATCTCAACAGCATAATCGGTAGTGCCGCCACCTGGTAGAGTAACGTTTGATATAATACCGGGATAACGCACCGAGCGTGTATCAACACCAAATCTTTTAAAGTAATAGTCGCTCAATAATTCGCCGGTAACTTTTGATATACCGTATATAGTTTGTGGGCGTTGAATCGTATCCTGTGGTGTATTATCAAGTGGTGTGCCTCCCCCAAAAGCGCCAATAGAGCTTGGAGTAAAAAGCGCACATTTATACTCACGTGATACTTCCAGACAATTTATTAATCCTCCAACACCTATATCCCAGGCTCCAATTGGATTCTTTTCGGCAGTTGCCGAAAGTACAGCTGCAAGATTATAAATTGTATCAATCTTATACTTGGCAACAACTTCAGCAATTTGTTTAGGGTTTGTTGCATCTACTATTTCGGCAGGACCGGTTTCAAGCAGTTCACCTTTAGGGTTGCAGGGTAAATAACCGGCAACTACATTATTTGTGCCGTATCTTTTCCTTAATTCAACAGTTAGTTCAGATCCTATCTGACCCATTGAACCGATTACTAATATATTTTTCATGTATGGTTGGTGATTTATTCTATTTGTGAATCTGATAACAGTAAGCGTCGGCAAAAATACAATATTTTATATAAAAGTATAAAATTAAAAATGAGCTAGAATTTTTTGAGCATTACCATTAAGTAATTGGAAATCACTAATGTTAATAAATACCAAATATTATCAGAAAAGGGGGTTTTGCTAAATCCAAAAGCAATATCTTTGCGAATTGTTAAATATTATCTTAGCACATTAACATAAAAACGAATAATCATGTACGATCGAGTTAAAGAATACCTGCAGGCAGAATTAAACGGCATAAAAGAGGCCGGATTATTTAAAAATGAGCGGGTAATTACTTCCCCACAGGGAGCTCAAATATCAGTTAACTCCGGTGCAGAAGTACTAAACTTCTGCGCTAATAATTATCTTGGCTTATCAAATAACCCAAAACTTATTGAAGCAGCAAAGAATGCTCTTGATACTCACGGTTATGGCTTGTCATCTGTTAGGTTTATTTGCGGTACTCAAGATCTGCACAAGGAACTGGAAGCTAAAATAGCTGATTACTTCGGTACTGAAGACACTATATTATATGCGGCCTGTTTCGATGCAAACGGTGGAGTTTTTGAACCACTTCTTAATGAAAATGATGCTATCATTTCCGATTCATTGAATCATGCTTCGATCATTGATGGCGTTAGATTGAGTAAGGCTGTTAGATATCGTTATAATAATTCTGATATGGCTGATCTTGAAGAACAACTTAAAGCAGCTCAGGCTCAGCGATTCAGATTAATTGTTACAGATGGAGTCTTCTCTATGGATGGCAATGTTGCTAAGATGGATCAGATTTATGCTCTTGCACAAAAATATGATGCAATGATTATGGTCGATGAGTGTCATTCAGCAGGTGTTGTAGGTGAAACAGGTAGAGGCGTTACCGAACTTTATAACCTCAGAGGTAAGATTGAGATTATAACAGGTACTTTGGGCAAGGCATTTGGCGGTGCAATTGGCGGATTTACTACAGGTAAAAAAGAAATTATTGATATGCTTCGTCAGCGTTCACGTCCGTATCTATTCTCAAATTCAATCCCTCCAATGGTTGCAGCAGCAGGTATCAAAATGTTTGATATGATGAGCGAAACCAATGAATTGCAGGATAAATTGCATGAAAATACAGCTTACTTCAGCAGTAAGATGATGCAGGCAGGCTTCGATTGCAAACCTACGCAAAGTGCTATAGTGGCAGTTATGCTTTATGATGCTAAACTTTCTCAGGAAATGGCAGCCCGTTTGCTTGATGAAGGGATCTACGTTATTGGGTTCTATTACCCGGTAGTTCCTAAAGGATTAGCTCGAATCCGTGTTCAAATATCTGCTGCTCATACTCGTGAGCATCTCGATAAGTGTATAGCTGCATTTACAAAAGTTGGTAAAGAATTAGGTGTTCTGAAACCTGTATCAAGTTGTGGATGCAATTGTAATTGCAATTAAAATACAAAAGAGTTCATACACAGAAATTTAGAGTTTATAATGAAAAGGAAAGCAGGCCTCCGATAGGGGGCTTGTTTTGTTTTCATCTTTATTAATGAGATTATAAATTCGTTTTATTCTTGTCGGTAGAAATTACTTCTTATCTACGATAGCATAGATAGTCACATTATTATAGGTTTCAATTATATTGGCATTGTATTTTGTCTCAACTTGTTGAGCAATATTTCTTCTATCAATAATTACTTTATCACCGGCATTTAAAGCATCAACTTTTTTAAATCTGATATTACTTCCTTTTGCTCTAAGCTTCTTTACGTAATATTTCAGGTGAACACTATATTCTTCAGTAATAATTGAGTAGCCCTTTAAATTTTTATCAGAATTAGCTGCATTCTGCAAATAGTTGTTTAACGAGTAGAAGTATAAGGCACCATCCTTATCTTTAGGCTTGTAAACTGTATCAAATATTAAGTTGTAAGGAGTATAAAAGAACATGACCAGCATCAGAAATGCAATTAACTTGTTGAGCTTGTATTCTTTGTAAGAAATATGAGCATTATTTATAAAGAGATAAATTCTGTATATACCTGCTCCGCAAACAACAGCAAGCAAAGGAAACGCTGGAGCAGTATACCAGGCTAATTTAGTTTTAGAGAGCGAGATAACTACTAGATAGAAGATACTTAAAAAGGCTGAATATATAACTAAACGTGTAATCCGCTTATCCTCGAAAGTAAATGCAAGTGCAAAGCCTATAAAGTAAAAAGCTATCCACAGTGAGAATTGCGATTCGTATAAAAGTTTAAAGTAGTAATTAAAAGGGTGGTTGTGATACTCAATAGTATTCAAATACCTACCGCCAAGCTCATTAAACCATACAGCTTCAAGATATCCGGGATTTAATGATTCCCTGTAGAGATAATATCCCCCAATGACTAATAAAAATACAACCGAGTTAATATAAAGCCACTTGTTGGTGAGCAAATTTTTGAGATTTCTTGTAACAATAATATAGATGAAAATACCCGGAACAAAGATCAGACCTTGTATACTTTTAGTTAGTACTGCAAGTATAAGGCCAATAAAGAATAGATGTAAGAAGTAATGTTTCTTATGCTCGGTATAAAGGAATATACTCAAAGATGAGATAGTTGTAAAAAGAGTTAGTAATGCATCATAGTCACCGGTTCTTGTAACATGATAACCAACATAACCGGTTGAAGTTATGAGCACTAATGTTATAATCAACCCAAACCAATAACTTTTGTAATATTTAATAGTTAAAAAGAGAATAAACATTGCAGTAAATGCTCCTGCAATAGCCGAGGGCATTCGGAAAGTTATTTCTGAATCTCCCATGATGTTTAAAAAAAATACCTGTGCCCATATCATTAATGGGGGTTTTGTATTCCACAAATCAGGCAAGCCGTTGTAGCGGGTTACAATAAAATCACAGTTAGCGAACATCTCTTGTGCATTGGCTATAAGCCTTGCTTCATCCCAGTCCCTAATAGAGAGGTTCCCGAGATGAAGAAACAGCGGAAAGTATATGATAACAACGAAGAGCAGAAGTTGTCCTGCAACTGTAATTCTCTTAACCATACACGTTTATATTATATAGCAAATCTACGAATTTGAAGGCTATGAACGTGAAAATATCCCAATTGTTTTATAGCAGTTATAAATATGAGATACATCTTGAAGCTTTGCATTATATAGTATATTTGATGACACTTTTACTATATGATAGCTATTCTTTTTCTGTATAAGGTAACTGGTTGATTTTTAACTGTCATACCTTATAATTTATAAAACAGCACATAAAGCAGTATTAATTGTTATTATTCTTTGATGATCTGTTGGACTAAAATTAAATTTAATGAAGATAAAATTTATTGGAGCTGCACGGGAGGTTACCGGAAGCAAACATTTAATAACAACTGCTAATGGCAAGAAGATCTTGCTTGATTGTGGTCTTTTTCAAGGAAAAGGTCTTGAAACCGAGGGGATGAATAAAGCACTTGGATTTGAGCCTTCGGAGATAGATCACATAATTTTGTCTCATGCTCATATAGATCATTCAGGTGCCATTCCTTACTTATATCGGTTAGGGTTCAGAGGCTCTGTAATATGCACTCATGCCACCAGGGCTTTATGTGCAATTATGCTCCCCGATAGCGGGCATATTCAAGAATCAGATACCGAGCGCTTTAACAGGAAGAGGGCAAAACAATCTCTGCAACCCGTTGAACCTCTATATACCAGAGATGATGCCGAAAAATGTCTTGAGCTTTTTATTGGGGTACCATATAACAGGAAGTTCCAAATAGACACTAACACAAAAGTTAAGTTCACAGCTTCGGGTCATATGCTCGGTAGTGGCATTGTGAATCTTGATGTGATTGAAAATGGCAAGCTGGTTAGATTAGCGTATACCGGTGATATAGGACGTCCGGAAAATAGAATTTTAAAATCACCACAGCCTTTTCCGCAATGTGATTATCTTATAATGGAATCTACTTATGGTGATAAGCTGCATCCTGAACTACAGCATGCAGAAGATGAATTGCTGCGAGTTGTTATTGATACATGTGTGAAGAAAAAAGGTAAATTGATAATACCTTCATTCGCTATCGGGCGGGCACAAGAGATCGTGTATGTGCTTAACAACTATTATAATGAAGGAAGATTGCCAAAAATTCCGATATATCTCGATAGCCCTCTAGCCATTGATGCAACTGACATATTCAGAGTACACCCTGAGTGTTTTAATGATCATGTTATTGAAGTAATGGCCGATGATCCCGATCCTTTTGGCTTCAAAGGGTTGCATTATATCAGGAAAGCTGAAGAATCAAAACAACTTAACAGTTTAAAAGAGCCATGCGTAATAATATCTTCTTCGGGTATGATGGAAGCAGGAAGGATTAAGCATCATCTGGCAAATAATATTGAAAACCCTATGAATACAGTACTTGTTGTGGGTTATTGTGCCCCTACCACATTAGGAGCAAGGATATTAAGAGGCGATAAGGAGATATCAATATTTGGTGATATTTATCAGGTAAAGGCTGATATAGAGAGAATTGAAGCTTTCAGTGGACATGCTGATTATAATGAAATGATAAGCTATTTAAAATGCCAGGATAGAAAACAAGTACAGAAAATATATCTAATCCACGGCGAAATAGGTCCACAATCATTTTTTAAAGAGAAACTTGAGCAAGAAGGCTATTCAGATATTACTATACCTAAAAAGGGTGAAGAGGTTTCCTTATAACAAGAAACAGTAAAAAATAAAAAAGCTGCAGTAATGCAGCTTTTTTATTTTCCAATTACTATGAAATAATTATCTGGTATTAGCAGCAGCGCCACCTTTACGAGTAGAATAGTTGATTTTGAATGCACCTACTTTACGCAATTCCTGTTTAACATCAGTAACTATACCCATTTTAACATCCTGATCTACTTTTAATGATGTGGTTAACAATTGCCTGTCAGCCTCATCACGTGATTCTCTTTCAGCATAAATAAATTCAGGTATTTCACTTACTGTACGGAACATATCATTTAACTGTATACGTGATTCAGTACCATAGATACGAGATTGAAGCGGAGGTCCAATGTATATATAGCTAACCAATGATTTCTTCTCTAACTTCTGAACTTCGGTAGCCATTGGAGCTTTAATACGAACTCTAACAGTCACCTCTCTCATGGTTGTAGTAACCATAAAGAAGAACAAAAGCATGAAGATGATATCAGGAAGAGATGAAGTATTAATACCCGGAGCTTCTTTAGATGAATCTTTCTTAAAACGTGCCATATTACTTTCCTCCTATATCTTCTGGTTCAGCTTCTGAAATAGAAACAGGTATTGCTTTTTGAACAGCTTCAGCATCAGTTTTTCCTAATTCAGAGAACTTCTTGCCAAATTTTGCTTTGGCTAGCTCATCTCTTAATTCATTAACAGCAGCTGTAAGTTCATTCTGCACCTGAATGTACATATCATAAGAAGTACCACGGTCATTCTTTAATGATATAACACCCCTCGAAATCTGGTAAACACCAAGTCCGGGTATATTCTCTTCTCTTTTTTCAGAGAGAGTGGGATCATCGTTAGGGTTACTTAAGAACATTTTAGTTTGTTGCCTTAATGTTCTGATATCACCCCACTGGCCGTCAACAAATAATCTGTCATTTTTATTAACGAGCACATTAAAAACATTTCGCTCCTTCACATCTGGAGGTGGAGCTGTAGGATCCGGTGGCGGAGGTAACCTTCTAATGATACCTGTATCAACATCCATGGTAGTAGTTACCAGAAAGAAGATCAGGAGTAAGAAAGCTATATCGGCCATTGAGCCGGCATTAATTTGAGGACTTTTTCTAGCCATGGTTTAACTTTTATAGCTATTATTATTTAATCCATTTAGTGATTTCAGAGATAACAATACTAATAACAGCACCGAAAAATACGATGTATGTTGATATTAGTCCGCCTCCGATTACTTTAGCAAATGTTGGTGATATTCCTTTATTCTGGAAGAACAAACCTGTTTCGGCTGTTGAAAGTGAATAAGAGATAAAGAAAACTACTAGTAATGCTCCAATACCTATCAGAGCACCTTTTGCTTTCTTTATATCACCGGCCATCTGCACAATAGGAAACACAACTGCTCCTATTATCGCAAGCCCCATAAGGAGGTATGTGATATAAATACCAATGTTAATTGCGCTTTCCATTGTTTATTATCTTTTTGCGTTTTTATTTCTAACAAGAATATCCATGAAAGAGATTGTTGCATCTTCCATTGAGTTTACAATACCATCAACTTTTGCGATTAGGTAGTTGTAGAATACCTGTAGAATAATAGCAACGATCAAACCGAATACTGTTGTTAAAAGAGCGATTTTCATACCACCTGCTACTACAGTTGGAGAAATATCACCTGCTGCTTCAATTGCATCGAACGCTGCAACCATACCAACAACTGTTCCAAGGAACCCGAGCATCGGTGCCAAAGCGATAAATAGAGCGATCCATGAAAGATTACTTTCAAGACGTCCCATTAAAACACCACCATAAGATACGATTGATTTCTCAACTATTTCAAGACCTTCTGTATAACGGTCTAGTCCCTGATAGAATATACTAGCAACCGGGCCACGGGTGTTTTTGCATATTTCTTTTGCTGAACTTACGCCCTCTGTTTCCAGAGCAGTTTCAACTTTGTTAAGTAATTTCTGAGTGTTAGTAGTTGAAAGATTTAAATAAAGAATTCTTTCAATAACAAGACCTAAGCCTAAAACAAGTACGAATAAAATAGGAAACATCCAACCGGCGCCTCCTTCAATGAACTTTTGTTTTAAAACCTGGTGAAATGATTGAGGAGCATCATCAGAAGCTAATGTGCCGGCAGGTGCAGCCTGTGGGGTTGCTTCTACTGCGGTATCGGTAGCTACTTGTTCAGTTCCTGCAGGAGTTTGATCCTGAGCTAAAACAGTGTTGATTACTCCAAATGTGAGCATTCCTGCTACTGTCAAAAATGCAACTAATTTTTTCATAGTTAATGGTTATTGTTTTTGTTGTTTAAAAAATGAACTTGTTTTATTTCAGTTTATTGCGTTCTACATTAATTTTTATGCGGAGAGAATGGGATTCGAACCCATGATACGCTTGTGGCGTATACACACTTTCCAGGCGTGCGCCTTCGACCACTCGGCCATCTCTCCGTAACAGGCTCAAAGTTACACTCCTTACCCCATTTTCAGCGTGCTAAATTACAAAAAAATGTCAATATCGAATTACATACTCTTATTTTAACATCTTTATGAATTAAATAAATAGTCTTTATTTAACTATAGCTATTGATTAACAGTAAATTACACTAATTATTATTCTCCATTTTTTTGAAGCACTATATTTTTTATCCCGGCTTAATTGTTTTGTTTCTTCTTTTTCTTGCTAAAACCCGAATTTGTATCCCACACTTAGTGACACCGGATTTAACTTGTTAAATGATATTTTATTGTATTGGTCCTTAAGATGTTGAATATATTTGTCAACTTCTTTGTCTCTAATAGGTACTCCTAAACCTATTGTTATATGACTATGCCTTCCCGGCAATGGGTATATTTCTATGCCCGTTCCAAATGTTGGACCGTAATATAATTTGGAGAGACTTTGCGAGTGTTCGAGTTTGATAACTGTATTGCATCCGTATGTTCCATAAAAATATGGAATTACCCATGTTTCGCGTTTCCTTGAAGTTAACCTATATACCAACCCTGCATTGTAACCAAATCCTGCCTCTACATATCCTGCACTCATTATAACACCAATTGGTTTAATTGGGGTGTACATAAAACCTATTCCCATTGGTCCTGAGAATTCTATACCTGTACCAAATCCTAAATGAAAATGATGTTTGTATGGCTTTAAACTTTGATCGATCTTAATGACTGAGATCTTTTCATATTGAGTTGTGCCCGGAATAACTTTACCACTATCAATTTGGTAATATGCTGCAACTTTAAAATTCCTGTAAACAAGTGTGCACGGTATTTTATCACCCGACTTTGTTATAATTGTGTCTCTTTCAAGCTGTGCTTTCAAATGTAGTGGTAGCATGTAAAGCACACAAATCAAGGCAGTGAATATTTTAAGATTCATGGTACTGAATTGAATTTGATTTTGAGTAATCTATTGTTAATTAATGATATGCAACTCTCTGTTATACCTAATACCTCAACTGATAATAGATTAGTTGAGATGCCTTTTTATGAATTCAGCGATTTCATCCATTGCTTGTGTTGCTTCTTTGAAAAAGGGAGAAAGTAAAGGGTAACAGTGTACCATGCTTTCACCGCGTCTGAATGTTATGTTAACTCCACTTTGTAATGCTTTTCTATAGAAGCTTTCTCCATCATCGTATAATTCATCATCGGTACCCGAATTTATTAGTATAGGGGGCAAACCTTTTAGATCGCCGAATAATGGCGAAATATAAGGATGGTCAGCATCAGCATTTCCAATGTAGTGTGTGCTGAAAACATGCCACGAATCGAGCGGTGCAAGTGAGTATTTGTTCTTTGTGCGATATGACTCTCCTGAGCAGGTGAGATCTGTCCAGGGTGATATAGATACTGCTGCTACAGGCAGTGGATGGCCTTTATCCTTGATTGCTAGGAGTGTTGCTAATGTTAAACCGCCACCTGCCGATTCACCTGCAATTAGTATGTTTTGAGGTAAGAACCCCAACTCAAGGAGGTGTTCATAAACTGCTAATGAGTCGTTTATTGCGGCAGGAAATGGAAATTCAGGTGCGAGGCGATATTCGTAAAGCAGATTTACATATCCCGTTCTCAGGGCAAACTTCGAAATTATATTCCTGTGATCAGAGCATGACCCCGAAACATAACCTCCGCCATGAACATACATTATAACTTTTGCTGGGTCAGAATTTAAAGGTATTATCCATTCGGCATATAAGCCGGCGATTCTATCAGGCTTTACAGATATATTTTCTGGGATTTTGCCAAAGCGAGCTGCTCCTTTTTCACACTGATCTCTGAAACCTTGTATTGAAGTGTTTAGGTCATATTTTTCTTTAACTAACCGTCCGCTCATTATATGGCGATTACGAAGCAGAAAGTTGAACATGCGGGCTTTAAAGGTTATCATAAGCCGCCTAATATTTGCTTGTTATATTTCTAACTTATTTAATATTCAAAAATAAGAAATTGTTTTTAGCTATATCAATAGTTTTTGTCCTTTTTTATATGAACTTTCAATAATTAATGTATAAAGAATCATAAAAGGTTGTTATTCAACAGTTAACTCACCTCTCAATGGTGTTTGCAGTAGTTGTTTTAGCTCACTTCCGGTGTATCCTTTACCTAGGAGGAACATCATTTTTGCTATAGCCGACTCAGTGGTGATGTCATAACCGCCTACAACTCCAATGCTTTCAAGTTGAATGCTGGTTTCATATTTGCCCATTTCAACCGAACCTCCTTTACATTGTGTAACATTGAAAATGGTTATTCCTGATTTTATTGCATCTTTTAGTGCATCAATAAACCATTTATCGGTTGGTGCATTGCCAGCACCGTAAGTTTCGAGTATCACAGCTTTTAATCCTTTGATAGAGAGAATGCTCTGAACAACATTTTCCGTAATGCCCGGAAAAAGTTTAAGTATAGCCACACTCTGATCGAGGTTCTTGTGCACTATGAGTCCTTTCCCATTAGCATTAATGATATTCTGGTAATAATATCTTATGTGAACTCCTACTTTAGCTAAAAGCGGATAATTTCCACTCAGGAATGCATTGAAGTTTTCTGCGTTGAACTTGTTAGTTCTGTTTCCGCGCATTATATTGTTCTCAAAGCAAATACAAACCTCGGGTATAACAGGTTTCCCGTCTTCAGTTGCAGCGGCTATTTCAATAGCATTTATAAAGTTTTCTCTACCATCGGTTCTCATAACGCCCATTGGGAGTTGAGAACCAGTAAAGACAACAGGCTTGCTCAAATTCTCAAGCATGAAGCTTAAAACCGATGCCGAATAGGCCATAGTATCAGTGCCATGCAACACAACAAAACCGTCATATTTTTCATAGTTTTCTTCAATTATCTGAGCCAGTTTTATCCAGAACGCGGGCTTCATATTCGAAGAATCAATCAAAGGATCAAAACTATAGTTGTTAATTCGACAATTGAAATTTTCGAGTATTGGTATGTGCTTGTATAATGCATCGAAGTTAAACGGTGTTAATGCTCCGGTTTCAGCATCGCGTATCATACCTATTGTACCACCCGTATAAATTACCAGGATAACAGGTGTGTATTTGTTTTGATCCATAAATCTTTTAGTAATCTATATTCTAAATAGTTTTTTTGCATTTGCTGTTGTCGCTTCAGCAACAATTTCAACCTCTATACCCTTTATTTCTGCTATCATTTTTGCAATTAAAGGTAAATAGGAGGGTTCATTTCTTTTACCTCTATAAGGTACAGGGGCAAGGAATGGAGCATCGGTTTCAAGTACAAGATGCTCGAGCGCTACATGCTTTAAGGTTTCTTGCATCTTGTTGTTTTTGAAGGTTATTACTCCTCCTAATCCCAAACTGAATCCTAAGCTAATAGCCTGTTTTGCCTGCTCAACTGAACCCGAAAAGCAGTGAAATATTCCCCTCAGATCTTTCTTGTTAACATCTTTGAGTATGCGTATTACCTCGTTATACGAATCGCGGATGTGGACTATCAACGGCAGATTATAGGTTCGTGCCAGATCTATATGGTGACGAAACACAAACTCCTGTTCTATAGCAAATTCCTTATCCCAGTATAGATCAATCCCACATTCACCTATACCATAGTATTTTCGATTATTCAATTCGCTCTCAACAATGGCCAGTTCATTCATGTAATTTGCTTTTACTGATGTGGGATGCAGCCCAATCATGGGATAGCAAATATTGGGGTATTGATCAGCGAGTATCAACATACTGCTAATGCTTGTGCTGTCAATATTCGGTAACATCATCTGTGTTACACCCGATTGTATCGCTGTTTCAATTACTGAAGGAAGATCTTTGTTAAACTCTTCCAGGTATAAATGAATGTGTGTGTCGATCAAATTCATGCCGCAAAGTTACTAAATCAATAGGTTTATAAGTAAAAGCTTATTTGGTGTATTTTTGTGAGTTCAAAACTGGCTTATGTCAATCAAACTCCTGGTAATCCGATTTAGTTCAATAGGTGATATCGTACTTACATCTCCGGTTGTCAGGTGTTTACATAAGCAACTTGAGGGTTGCGAAATTCATTTTCTTACCAAAAAAAGGTTTAGCATGCTTGTTGAAAGCAACCCTTATGTTAAAAGAGTTTATTCATTCGACAAGAATATCAACGAGTGCTTGAGCGATTTAAAGCATGAGAATTACGATTATATTATTGATCTGCATAATAATATTCGTTCTCACCGGGTCAAATTGTACCTAAATAGGCCATCGGTTTCTTTCAATAAATTGAATATTCAAAAGTGGCTGCTGGTTAAATTTAAGATAAACCGTTTGCCTGATGTGCATATTGTTGATCGTTACCTCGAAACTGTTTCCAGGTTTGGTGTAATCAATGACAATGAAGGTTTAGATTTTTTTATCCCTGATAAAGACTTAATTACCATCGATCATCTTTCTGATTTAGTAAATGATCCTGAAACTATCAGTAATTTAAAGGGTGGTTTTATAGCAGTAGTAATTGGTGGCAACCATAACACAAAAATTCTTCCTGCCGCAAAGGTTGCTGAAGTGTGCAATAATCTCTCAATTCCTTCGATTTTGCTCGGAGGTAAAGAAGATATTGATAGAGGTAGTTTAATATCGGATCTTACCCGTGGTAAAGCTATTAATCTTTGCGGAAAATTATCGTTGATGCATTCGGCCTGCATTGTAAAAGAGTCGGCGGCAGTTTTGACCAACGATACCGGTTTAATGCATATTGCTGCAGCTTTCAATAAGCCAATAGCATCGGTTTGGGGCAATACAGTTCCCGATTTTGGCATGTACCCATATATCAAAAAGGATACACCACTTATGTTAGCTGAAGTTCATGGTTTAAAATGCAGGCCTTGCAGTAAGTTAGGTTATAAAAGGTGCCCTTTGAAGCATTTTAATTGCATGGTGAAACAAGATACTACTAAAATATCAGAGTTCATTAATAGTATTGAAAAATAAAGCTCTAAGAATCAAGATACAAAGCACTGAATAATTTAAAGCCTGGTATTTAAAATCTTAGTTGGTACTTCTACCTGAAGAAAGGATTATGCAATCTTTCCATTCCAATTGTAGTTTTCTGTCCGTGACCAGGGTATACTATAAAATTATCGTTCAGGGTAAATAACTTGTTCTTAATGCTATCAAGCAATAAATCGAAATCGCCTGTTGGTAGATCAGTCCGGCCTATACTTCCGTAAAAGAGAACATCACCAGCTATCACAAATCTTTGGTCATCATTTACCAGGCATACACTACCGGCAGCATGTCCGGGTGTATCAAGTATTCTCAATTCCGAGTTACCGAATTTTACAACATCACCTTCATTGATGAAAAAATCAGGAGCAATTACCAAATCACCATTAAAGCCATATTCAGAACCTACTCTCGATGAGTTTTCCCAAAAGATCTTTCCATCAGGATGTGCTGTTGGAGCCAACCCATATTTCGATTTCACAAATTTCATTCCCAGCACATGATCAATATGATAGTGAGTGGCAATTTGAGCAACAGGGGTAAGATTCTTTGAATGAATAAATTTACTAAGCTCTTCTTCTTCCGAAGGCTTGCTGCATGCAGGGTCTATAAGAATGCATTCGCCTGTTTCATCGTAGAGAACGTAGGTGTTAGTGCCAAAAAGATTAAATGTTAGTGTTCTGATTGAAATCATTAGTTTCGGTTTTTTTGTTGCAAATATAATTAACACTATGGGCCTACAGTTTGTTAAGAATAATTATTACTAATCGATTCCAATTATATGTTAAATTAGCATTCCCTTTTTACCATAATCATGCAATCAGAAACACAAATTACAAAATACAAGCAAATCAGAAATTTAGCTCTGTTCATGCTACTGATATTGCTATCAATAGTTAAGGTCGAAGCGCAGTTTTACAATGGTTCGCAAATGACCTTTGGTAAAAGCAGGGTGCAATATGGTGATTTTTTATGGACTTATTACAGGCTGCCCGATGTTGATATCTATTATTATCTCAATGGAAAGGAGCTTGCAAATTATACCGCCCGTTTTGTAAAAGAGTATTATCCCGTTATTGAAGAAAGGCTTGACAGCAGGTACTCCGAAAAAATTCAGTTTCTTATTTTCAATTCACTCACCGACTTAAAGCAAAGTAACATTGGGCATATCGATGATCAGCAATATAATATTGGAGGTATAACACATATAATCGGGAACAAGGTTTTTGTTTATTTCGATGGTAATTATGCAAACTTCGAAAAGCAACTCAGGGCAGGAATGGCTAGAGTGTTAATTGATCAAACCTTATATGGGGGATCAGTGGGTCGGCAAATTACCAATTCAACAGTCATGACAATGCCAACTTGGTTTGTTGACGGACTTGTGTCGTATATGTCGGACGATTGGAATACAGAGATCGACAATTATGTGAGAGAAGGTGTTTTGAGTGGACGCTATAAGAAATTCAACCACTTAACAGGCGATGATGCTGTCTTTGCAGGTCATGCTGTTTGGAAATATATCTCCGAAAAGTATGGACCTTCAACAATTCCAAATATAGTTTACCTATCAAGAATGAGCCGTAATGTTGAAACAGGCTTTTTGTACGTAATTAATATCAGTTTCCGAACCCTTCTTAAAGAATGGTATGCTGATATGGAGAGCCGTTACGCTCTAAGCGCCGATCGTGAGCAGATTCCTCCTCATAATGTAAAGAAGAAGCTTAAAAAAAATGTAGTTAATGATCAGGTAAAGGTTAATCCATCAGGCAAATACACTGCATGGGTTAGCAATAATTCAGGGCAAACAAAAGTGTGGGTATATGACAATTTTAAAAATAAAGCTAAGCGATATTACAAGCAAGGGCATCGTTTAGATGAAAAGATAGATTTGTCATATCCTATTATCGATTTTCATCCCTCGGGCTCAATACTATCTATTATCACCGAGCGCAAAGGTCAAATTGAATTTTATCAGATTAATCTTGAGACAAAGAAAAGAACAAAACAGTTTATATTCGGATATCAGAAGATACTTTCAATGGCTTATTCTCCCAATGGAAGAGATCTCGTGTTCTCGGCTATCAGGAGAGGCCAGAGTGATGTTTTTATCTTCAATATAGCATCGGCATCATCAGAACAAATTACTCGCGATATTTATAATGATCTCAACCCGTCATACCTAAGGAATGGAAAAGAGATCATATTCAGTTCAAACAGACCAAGCGATACACTCAAACAGGATCCTGTGCTAAATAAACCCGGTCTTGATGGTAGCAACGACCTATTTATATACGATAATTCAACCAAACCCGAAGTGCTGCGAAGGGTAACCAACACCCCAGTTGCCAATGAAATACAACCAATGGAATATGAACCGGGCTATATAACCTATCTGAGTGACCAAAATGGTATTTATAACAGATATATTGCCCGACTGGATAGTGTTATCACTCATGTTGATACCGCAGCCCATTATAGATTCTTCACAAAGAACTACATGACAACCGATCTGCCAAGAAACTTCTTTAGTCAGGATTTGTCGCCACGCACATCAAAGTTAGGTCAGATAATTCATACCGGACAAAAATGGCCTGTTAACATTACCGATAAAATACCTGCTGCAAATATTGAAGCTGTTACTGCAAAGAATACCCTTTACCGTGAGGAAACATTATCACTTTTTGAAAAGCAACTTCAAATGGAAGCTGTTGCCGAACCTGTTCGAACTCTTCCAAGGTTTGTAAATGTATATACTGATGAGGAGGATGAAAAACAAGCGGTACTACCCGATAATCTTGTGACTATTCCTGAGCCACCCGTTGTAGAGCAGGATACAACCACCGATGGATTTGTGCCCCCTAAAGCAAGAAATTATAATGTTGAATATAAAATTAATGAACTTGTAAATCAACTTGACTTTTCATTCCTTAGCGCTTCGTATCAGCCATTCTCCGGCGGACAAGGTCCAATATTCTTGACACCGGGATTAAATGCGTTCTTTAAAGTAGGTATGACCGATTTGCTCGAAGACTATCGTATTGTGGCAGGGGTAAGGCTTGACTTTAATCTTGTTAATAATGAGTATGTTATCAGTATTGCCAATCTCAAACACCGCCTTGATCGTGAAATTTATTTCCATAGACAGTCGATTGAGCAAACAGGTTATAATGCTATTTTACGATATCGAATACACGAGCTGCACTACATTCTTAAATACCCATTCAACCCTTTGTTAAGTATTAAAGGAACTGCAAGTGTAAGAAAGGACAGGGCGGTATTTATGGCAATTGACCAGTATACACTTAGGGAACCCGATGTAAACAGATATTGGGTATCGGGCAAACTTGACCTTACTTACGATGCAACAAGATCGCTTGGCTTAAATCTCTATGATGGCACACGTTTCAAAGTATTTGGGGAGTATTATCACCAGATAGAAGGCGATAACAGAAACACAAATATGTTTGTCGTTGGATTAGATGTGCGTCATTACCTGCCAATTCACAGAACTTTAATATGGGCTAACAGGTTTGCAACAAGTACCTCTTTTGGCAAAAGCAAACTAATATACTATATGGGTGGCGTTGATACGTGGCTAACACCAACATTTACAAGAGAAGCGCCTATTGACTATTCTCAAAACTATGCTTATCAAACACTGGCAACAAACATGCGAGGTTTCAGTCAGAATGTTCGAAATGGTAACTCTTTTGCACTTATAAATAGCGAAATACGCTTTCCGGTAATAAAATACTTGGCTAATCGGCCACTAAGGTCTGACCTATTAAATACTTTTCAGATAGTTGGATTTGCCGATCTTGGTACAGCATGGACAGGGCCATCACCTTATTCCGACGAGAATGCACTGTTTACACGCACTATTTTCGCCGGAGCGATGAAGATAACAGTGAGAGAACAACGCGAACCTCTTGTTGCAGGCTTTGGATTTGGATTGCGTTCAAGGATACTAGGTTACTTCATCCGCGCCGATTATGGCTGGGGAGTTGAAGATTATGTAATCAATAAGCCAACTCTTTATATCTCCCTAAGCCTCGATTTTTAATAATCAGCTTAATTCTTAGAATCTTAAACAGTATGATTATGCTGCCACAATAAGTGGGGTAGTCATTACTAATTTATACAACTGCTTGATACCTTTAGGCTTTCTACTGCAATTACTGAACACAAGAGCATACAATAGCTCAATGCATTTAAATTCTTTAAGTTAGGGATATTGTAGGGTTCTTTAGTACCGAAAATTAAAGCTCAAATGTAATTGAACTTGAATTCCATTCGTGATTCATTTGGCTTAAATTCAGTACAGACTCAGTTTACCTTCTGTTCAGGTTCTGTTCACCATCAGATATGAAACGTAGGTAAACCGAACCGAAACAGAAGATGAACAGAACCTAAACAGAAGGTAAGCCAAATGGATCACAAATGAAGACTAAACTTTTACACTTCTGCCTTTGCATTCTGACCAGCTTTACTAATAATAATTCAATATCACCAGACATCCAGGCACAAGAGCCCTAATTACTTGGAATTAAAATTTATAAACCACACCCTTAAATGACATAGCTGTCAAACGATTGGTCTTCAATAGACTACGATCAAGGTTTTAATCCATTATTGTTTAAATTATTGAAGGGTTTTATTTCTATAAAAAATAGTTATTTAAAATGATTGGATATTGAGAATTTAGTTCTAACTTGCATTATTAAATCGATGGTACTATAGTCTAAAAACTATTATCTGAGATTTAGTAAGATAGTCAATTTAATAACCATTAACTCTTAAATCTATGGGAACAAAAAATCTACTTCTTTACAAATCTGTTTCAAGATTACTCAAGTACCTCGGAATGGTACTGATAGTATTATTATTAACAGTAAGAATCGCTTATTCGCAGGTTGCCTACTCAACATTTATTGAAACAACAATGAATCAGGTGGACTCCGTAAACTTGATGACTTTGGTTAAGCAATTATCGGGCGAAATACCAGTGGAGATTGAAGGGCAAACATATAGCATCATAACACGCCGGTATGATGATTCATTAAATTTCATTACGCAAAAGTTTATTGAAGGCAAATTCAGGGAATATGGTTATGAGCCTGTTTTACAGGATTTTCCCGATCCTGCCGGAACAAACATTATTGCCACTAAGACTGGAACACTATACCCTGATAAGTATTTTATAATTTGTGCTCATTATGATTCATACAATTACTCAGGTGTTGCACCAGGTGCTGATGATAATGCTACAGGTACAGCTGCTGTACTAGAAGCTGCCCGACTTTTAAGAAATATTCCAACTGATTATTCTATTAAGTTTATCACATTTGATGTTGAAGAGATAGGGTTGTATGGTAGCAAATATTATGCAAAGGTTGCAAGTGAGCAAGGTGAGCAAATTGAAGGTTTGATTAACCTTGATATGCTTGGCTATGACTCTGATAATGATGGCAAGTATGCAATTGGTCGTAGTGCCGAATCATTACAATTGGGTTTAGATTTGATGTCAGTTGATAGGTATTATATTGGTTTAAAACCTTATTTCAAATTTAATGTTAGTGATGATTCCTCTTTCTTGCCTTATCACTTTAGTGCCGGGGGTATTATTGAAGACACAGAGGGTGACTTTAATCCGTATTATCATACAGAAAATGAGACATTCGATAAGCTAAACACAGGATTTTTCTATAAATTATCGAAGGTAGCTATTGGTACTCTTTTATCCAAAGCAATAGATCATTGTATATCCATAGACCATACTCCCTTAAAATCGGCATATGAACTTGGTGAAAGAGAGGTAAAGGCTAGAATAGAAAGTAAATTCCCAATTGCAACCGGTGTAAACCAACCTAAATTATTCTATTCAACCGATAGCATAAACTTCACCTCTTTAAATGCAGTTAATAAAGAAGGTAATATGTACACCTTCATGATTCCCGGATTTCCTCTAAATACAACAGTCTATTATTATTTGGCAGCTCAAACTGAAGGTACTACGCTTAGTTCAACATTGCCTTCTACTGGCTATGGTTTTAGTTCACCAGGTACAATAGCACCCAAGTTTTTAATGAAGTACAGCATTCTTAAAGCAGCTTATCATAATCAATGTAGTTCCGGTACTCCTTTAGTTTTACCGGGCATGAGTGTGAGAACAGATACTATAATTATTGAAAATGGTGGTAGAATTCATGATTTGAATGTGAAAGTTGATTTCACTCATGAATATGTTAGCGACTTGCGATTTAAATTGATTGGTCCTGATGGTACAACGGTTCATCTCTCTGGTCCTAAAGGAGAGGATGGCGATAACTATACAGGAACAATCTTTGATGATGAATCTGAAATTGAGTATGATTGGGCATATCCTCCTTTTAGTTGTACTATGCAACCAAGTGAAAAACTCAGCGCTTTTTATGGAAAAGAAATGGAAGGTGTATGGCAGTTAAAGATTTGGGAATACCGTCCTCAGGATGCCGGTACTCTTAATTACTGGTGCCTCGATTTCATGTCAATTGATTCAACTCTCATTCTTGATAGTAGACCTCTTGCAGTGAAAGGGAAATTATCATTATTCCCAAATCCTGTAATGGATGAACTTAATGTAGAGTTTCATATGGAGGAACAGACATTTGTAAATATCCAGTTTTTCGATCTTTATGGACAATCTGTTAAGAGCATCTCTGCAAAGACTCAGAAGGGACGCAATATTTTTTCAGTACCGGTTAATGATTTTGTTGCTGGAATTTATATCTGCCGACTTACTGGGAACAATACGCAATTATCTGAGCGTTTTATAGTTATCAAATGATATTGGTATAGGTTGCTAAGTCAAATGGGAAGATCTTATAGGAGCAAATTAACCTAATTCGATAAAAAGCAGATAATGAGAAAGAAAGCTTGAATTACTCTTTATTCATGGCAGAGGCTTTGCAGAAGTATTTGCATTTCACTGATCTTCATGTTTTCAATCTCAATAAATGCCTATTCGCAAGTTGCCTATTCAACATTTGTTGAAACGATTATGAAACAGGTCGATTCTATGAACCTTATAACACTGGTAAAGCAATTATCAGGCGAAATACTTGTAGAAGTTGAAGGACAAACATATAGCATAATAACTCGCTATTTTTCAGATTCATTGAATCTCATAGCTCAAAAATTTATTGAGAAAAAATTCAGAGAGTTTGGCTATGAGCCTGAATTGCAGAATTTTCCCGAGTAGGCTGAAGAGTAAACATTAAAGCGGCAGAACAATTAAGCTCTGCCGCTTTAATGTTTAAGCTGTCGGTGTAGTAATACTCTCAACAACCGAATAAGTTAACTCTTACTGGATACTTCTTAGTATCGTCTGAAGCCTTGGATGTACTCGTTTAATTCATCAATACTTGACTCAAAAGTAAAGGCATCATTCAGTTTATAGAAATTGCCGATATCATAAGTATAACCATAGGCAAACTTAGCCAGATCGAGGCGAGTATCCTCGAAAGTGAAAAGTAGCATGATTTCTTTTACCTGCGATGATAAGAGGCAATTGGTTGAAATTACCTGTTTGGCTATTTTTAGTCTGGTGTCATCAAATGATTTGGACGCGATTGACTGCTTTACACTCTGAAAATCTTCGGGCATCATAGGATATGGACATCCAACAGGTCCGTTATATCCCGGAAGCACATAAACAGGTTGCGCCGGAACAGCCTGGGGGTAAGCCTGATTATTGTAGTTATTATTATATCCCTGCGAAGTTGTGGTTGAGTAAGTTGTTGTAGTTGTTGTTTGCGACATTTGCGATGGCATGTCCTGTACACCGCTAACATTTACATTAAAATTAACACCAAGAGTAGGATCATTAATGCCAATATTCATGGATACATTACCTGCCGGCATATCACCATAACTATCAGTAACAGTTGTGGTTGTTTGAGTAACAGTTTGTGAGGCTGCAGGTTGTACCGGACGAGCAGGAGCAGGGTTAGTGTTGTAAACTATAACCTGTTGACCTGGTGAAGGAGGTAATGCCTGTGCTATAGGTACTTCGGTCATAAACCTTACAGTCCATTCATTTTTATTGTTTCGTTTAATGACAAGGGTTGTTTCGGTACCCTGATTAAAAGTTATGTTCTTATCGAATGAACCTAATGCCTGATCTTCAAAAATGATTTTAGCTTTATAAGCCGGCGCTATCAGATCGGTTACTTTAACATTGGTTTCAGGTGTGTCGTTTTGCCTGAGTCCATTAAGAATTAAAGTAAAGCGCTCTCCTTGTTCAGTAAAAAACACAAGATTAGACTTTATTTGCCCTGTAGCACTTATAGAGGCAAATAATAACAAAAACGTGATAAAGTGTAATTTAATCTTCATTGGTTGTGTGTGTTAAGGGTTATAATCACAAACATACAAATATCTTGCCAACCTACAAGTGATATATATGTGCTAATAGCAGAAATTTTTATCAACCTCTCACGTGATGATTATACACAAATAGTGTTGACCTGTATTGTTAAAAACTTTTGATAAATATTGAGTAATTCATCAGCATCAAAACACACAAATAAGGAAATTTGCAACCCCTTAGTCCTCTTTCTGTAATGTGGTTAACCGGTTATGTCAATATTGCAGAATTAGAAGCTAAAAATAAATTATTAAGAATGTTACACATTGAATATGAGATAAATAGACTATTTTTGTTAATAAGTCGTTTTGACCTTTAGTGTGAGTTATTAGTTTTTGTATTGTATCTTGTGATACTGTTTGACAAAGGCCGTATTTGACCACTTGAGGCTCATTATCAATCAGGTTTAAAAAAAAGACCAAAGTAATTAACCAACAATATTAAACGTATCTATGGAAATTAACCTTTTCGCCCAACTGGAAGAGATTACTGATCAGAATGAGAAAAGTAATAAGTCACATTTCAATGAGATACTCGAACAGCGCGTACGACCTACCAAAGAACTAGTTGATGACCGGATAACACTTATTGAAAACCCAATGGAAACCAAAATACCGCATAAAACTCAAAAACCAATTAAAGAATATAAGGCATACAGTGATGAGGAGATCATGGCTAAAGCCACCGAATACTTTAAGGGTGATACCCTTGCAGCCAATGTTTGGATGCATAAGTATGCCCTTAAAGATAGTGATGGCAATGTTTATGAGCTCACACCCGACGATATGCACCGCCGTTTAGCTGCAGAGGTTGCGCGAATAGAACTGAAATACCCCAATCCTGTTTCGGAAGACGAAATATTTGAAGTATTCCGCAACTTCCGTTACATCATACCACAAGGAAGCCCTATGGCCGGAATGGGTAATAACTTTCAGGTATCATCACTTAGTAACTGTTTCGTGATTGGTGGCGACAGTAATTATGATTCATACGGTGGTATAATGAAAATTGACCAGGAGCAAGTTCAATTGATGAAAAGAAGAGGTGGAGTAGGCCACGATCTTTCTCATATACGACCAACTGGCAGTCCGGTAAAAAACAGTGCTCTCACGTCAACAGGTATCGTCCCATTCATGGAACGATACTCTAATTCAACAAGAGAGGTGGCACAAGATGGCCGTAGGGGTGCGCTCATGCTTACAATTTCGGTTAAACACCCTGACGCTGAAAGATTCATTGATGCAAAACTTGAGCAGGGCAAAGTAACCGGTGCAAATGTTTCGGTTAAGATTGATGATGAATTCATGCAGGCTGTAAAAAGCGGTAATCCATACCGTCAGCAGTATCCTGTTCATTCATCAAACCCAGTTAAAATTGCAAACATCGATGCAACAGCTTTATGGAACAAGATAATTCATAATGCATGGAAATCGGCCGAACCCGGAGTGTTGTTCTGGGATACAGTTATTAAAGAGTCGGTGCCTGACTCATATGCCGATCTTGGATTTAAAACCCTGTCAACCAATCCATGCGGCGAGATACCTTTATGTCCTTATGATAGTTGCCGACTTATAGCAATTAATCTTTACAGTTACGTAGAAAATCCATTCACTCCTCAGGCAAAATTCAACTACGAATTGTTCCGTAAACACTCAGCTCTTGCATTGAGAATAATGGATGATATCATTGATCTGGAAACTGAAAAGATTGATGCTATTCTTGATAAAATCAAAAAAGATCCTGAAGATGAAGAGATTAAACGTATTGAGAAAAAGCTTTGGGAGAATATAAAAGATAAGACTTTACAAGGTAGACGCACCGGTATTGGTATCACTGCTGAAGGTGATATGCTTGCTGCATTAGGCCTACGCTATGGAACAGAGGAAGCGACCGATTTTTCAGTAAATATTCACAAGACATTAGCCATTGAAGTATACGGAGCAAGTGCTGAGCTTGCAGGCGAAAGAGGTACATTCCCAATTTATGACTTTGAGAGGGAGAGGAATAACCCATTCATAAAACGCCTGGCTGAAGCATCGCCCGAGATGTTTGAGAAGATCCGTAAATACGGACGTAGAAATATTGCAATGCTTACAATTGCCCCAACAGGCAGTGTAAGCATCTGCACTCAAACAACTTCGGGTATCGAACCTGTATTCATGGTTTCATATAAGCGTAGAAGAAAAGTTAACCCTAACGACAAAAACGTTAATGTTACTTTTGTTGACGAAGTTGGTGATTCATGGGAAGAATACAATGTGTTCCATCCTAAGTTTATTGATTGGTTGCAGATTAATGGTTATGATCCTGAAGTAGTAAGGCATTATAATGATACTGACCTTGAGCCTATAATTGTGAAATCACCTTATTACAAAGCTACAAGTAACGATATCGATTGGGTACAGAAGGTTAAAATGCAGGGTGCTATACAAAAATGGGTCGACCACTCAATTAGTGTTACTGTAAATCTTCCGAAAGAAGCAACTGAAGATCTGGTTAGTCAGGTTTATATGACTGCCTGGGAAAGTGGTTGTAAGGGAATGACAATATACAGAGATGGATCGCGAGCCGGAGTTCTGGTTAGTAATGATAAAGAACAGAAAGAGGAAACGGAATTCCATGAAACCAAAGCACCTCCACGTCCTGTTAAACTGGAAGCTGATATAGTACGATTCCAGAATGATTATGAAAAATGGATAGCTGTAATTGGATTGCTAAATGATAAACCATACGAAATCTTTACAGGAAAAGCCGAAGGCTTCATTTTGCCTCCATGGGTTAATAAGGGATGGGTTATCAAGAGTAAGCAAGGGAATGAGAAAGCGCGTTACGACTTCCAGTTTCTCGATAAAGAAGGTTATAAAGTTACATTCGAAGGTTTATCAAGATCGTTTAATAAGGAGTACTGGAACTATGCGAAACTCATTTCAGGTATTCTGCGTCATGGAATGCCACTGCCATTCCTCGTAAACCTCATTGATAATCTTACTTTTGATAATGATAACATCAATACCTGGAAAAATGGTGTTGTAAGATCATTGAAACGATATATCCCTGATGGAACAAAGGTTAAAACAGATACTGAATGCCCATCATGTAAAGTTTCAGGATACCTTGTATACAAAGAAGGTTGCTTAACCTGCAACAGTTGTGGATACTCTAAATGCGGTTAGTATCGTAACTTGCTGGTTTCGGGCTGACTGAAAGGGGTAATAAGCGGAAATCATGCAGTGAGAAACCAAACTCTCACTTTGGAAAGACTTTGATACAATAAAGCAATATTTTTCATTTATTTAAAGGTTAGTTTTGAGCAGTTAACAACTGCTCAAAACTTATCTACAAGTCTGTTAGAAGTGTATTTTATGGTGATCAAAAACCTGATTATCACGAAAATACCTGATCTTTTCAGCGATAATAACGAAAATTTTTAGATCATTCTTAATAAGCCATTCAATAGCATCTGGCTTTTTGTGGCATGCATCGGAGAGCACAGCCAGAAAATAGTGTTTATTAGTATTAAGCCAATGGTAAGCCCTTACATTATCATCAATAGCGCTATCGAGCGCAGCGTAATGCACAAAACCATTCTTTATAAGCCAGTGAAAAGCTTCCTGGCTTCCTCTTATCGACTTAGACAAAGCAGCAAGTTCGGGGTAACCGTTTGATAATAACCATTGAAATATCTCATCATTACCGCTAAGGGTTTCACTAAATGCAACTAAGATCTTTATTGGATAATGAAGCATAAAATTCAGAAGTTATCAATTTCGGAGCAAAGCAACTTATCGATATCAGTGATTACGTCACCAAGGTCATGACTTGTTGTGCTTACTATCACCTTGTTGTATTTAATTGTCATTGATGGGTGATGATTAATCTTTTCTGCAAGTAATGCTATACGGGTGCAAAAGATAAATGCTTCACCAAAGTCCTTGAACCGGAACTCTTTTGTTAATTCTATACCTCCTGCCGGAGTCTGTTTTTCAAACCACATGATCTTAAGTTTTTTTTGAAGTTCCTTAAAGTAACATGATTGAACCGATATGGTTCATGTTAACCATAAACCTCAGCATTAATACCCAATGCTATAACTCTTGCAGCAATTTCTTGAAGTTCACCTATACCCACATTCTGCAACCCTTGTTCGGGAGTTTCTCGCTGAAGTGAGTACAACATAACAAGTTTGGGGTTAATGCTTTTAACATGCTGAAGCCATAATTCAACTTCATGATTGGTCGTGTTATCAATAACTTTACCATCTACAACTCCTCGTAAGAAGAGAGTTTGAATAATAACATTGCCTTCAAACTGCTGCAATCCCCTAACAACATCATTTAGTTTGACAGGAGATAATGGTCGATTTATAGCCATGTACATCTCTTCGGTACCTGCATCGAGCTTCAATACATTATTATCGACCTTTAAAAGTGCTCGCCTAACGCTTTCATTGCTGAGTCGGGTGGCGTTCGATAAAACTGTTACATGAGCATTAGGGAAGACTCTATCGCGATTTTGAATGGTAGCATCAATAATCTTCTCGAAATCAGGATGCATTGTTGGCTCTCCGTTACCGGCAAAGGTAATATTATCAGGCTTTAAGCCTTCTTGCCTAAGCTCAGAAAAACGTTGTTCCATTGCTGAAATGATCTCGGCGGAAGTGTATAACCTGGCCTTTTTATCCTGCTGCTTATCAGTTAACCCACATTCACAGTAGATGCAGTCGAAAGAGCAGTATTTCATCGTATCGGGCATTAAATTTATGCCCAAAGATGTTCCAAACCTTCTGCTTTTTACCGGCCCGAATATAATATCATTAAACAGAAAACCCGACATAGCTGTTTTTGACACAAAATTACTAATAAAGGCAACTGAAAAGGTTAAAAATAGTAGTCAATGCACCTATATTAGTAATTATTATATCAGATAAATGCATAATTTTGGAATACTAATCTCAAATAATGACTTCTTTAAAAGAAATTAAAGCACCGGTACAAGAGCATATAATAGAATTTGAAAGTCGCTTCAGAAAAGCAATGAAAAGCTCCGTGCCTTTGCTTGATCGAATAACTGCATATCTTGTTAAGCGCAAAGGGAAACAAATGCGCCCTCTGTTCGTCTTTCTGACAGCGCAGATATGCGGTAATATTACTGATTCAACATACCGTGCCGCCTCATTGATCGAACTGCTTCATACAGCAACACTTATACATGATGATGTGGTTGATGACTCCAACAAACGCAGGGGCTACTTCTCACTAAATGCTATATGGCAAAATAAAATTTCTGTACTTATTGGTGATTATCTACTATCAAAAGGACTACTCTTATCGCTTGATAATGACGACTTCGATTTGCTGCGCATAGTTTCGGAGGCAACACGCGAAATGAGTGAGGGTGAATTACTTCAGATAGAAAAAGCCAGACGACTTGATATTAAAGAGGATATTTACTTTGAGATAATCAGAAAAAAGACAGCCTCCCTTATAGCATCATGCTGTGCTGCAGGTGCTTCGTCGGTTGGTTCTTCGCCCGATCTTATAAAGAAGATGCATAGCTTTGGCGAAATGACAGGCATAGCTTTTCAAATCAAAGATGATTTGCTCGATTATACTAAAACACTCGAAACAGGCAAGCCAACAGGTATAGATATTAAAGAAAAGAAAATGACTTTACCACTCATTTATACCTTAAGTAAATCGGACTGGATGGAAAAACGCCGGATAATTTATACTGTGAAGAATCACAATCAGGATAATGGTAAGGTGCTTTTGCTGATGCAAAAAGTAAGAGATAGCGGAGGTATAGAATACGCTGAGCAAAAGATGATAGAGTACAGGGATAAGGCACTTGTTATGCTGAATGACTTTCCCGATTCTCCTGCCTTACGCTCACTGAAACAACTAGTATTATTCACCACCGACAGGGTAAGCTAAGTTGACTCTTTTTGTATGATCTTTTCAGGCTTTTCGCAATGTAAATGAAAAAGTTGTGCCTATTCCGGGAGTGCTGCGTACGTTAATAGTTTCGTTATGTGCTTCTATAATGTGCTTTACAATGGCTAAGCCAAGACCTGAACCTCCCTGTTCTCTAGAGCGCGCTTTATCAACTCTGTAAAAGCGCTCAAAGATTCTTGGAAGCTCATGTGATTCAATTCCAGGTCCATTATCGGTTACTTCAACCAATATATTTCCATCCATCGAATAATAACTTATCTCAGTTTTGCCTTGCTTTGCACTTCCATACTTGATTGAATTATCAATCAGATTGATCAACACCTCCCTGATATGTTCAAGGTCACCTTCCACCATTAAAGGCTTTCCCCAATTATCAATTATTGTAACATTGGCATTCTTCTTCTTTAATTTAATCTCCAGGAATTCAACAACATCCTTTGTCAGGGCAATGATATCAAACTTTGAATACCTTAATTGCAGTTCGCCTGATTCGAGTTGTGAAATTTTTTCGAGATCTTCAACAAGCGAAATCATCCGGTTTATACTCTTCTCAGTCCTGAGAAGGTACTCCTTATTGATTGTTGGGTCATCGAGTCCTCCATCAAGAAGTGTAAGCACATAACCTTGTATATTAAAGATCGGGGTTTTAAGTTCATGAGAAACGTTTCCCAGGAATTCACGGCGGTAAACTGCCATCTGTTTTAGCTCTTCGATCTCTCGCTTCTTGATTTCGCTCCATTCAGCTACCTCCTGATTAATCTTTTCAAGCGATGCTGTTACCGGCGTTTTATCAATTCCTTTTGTTGTTTTTGAAGTCCGTATGGTCTTATAAATAATCCTTATCTTCTCGCTGATGTACCTATTTACAAAATACTCGATAATGAAATGAGAAAAGATAAATATAAGAAGTATTACGGCAAGTATATGCCATAGAGGAATTAGCAAATCAGTTAGATAATTTAAGAGAATCAGAAGGCAACCGCTGAAAAGTGAGACAATCAGCGCAAGAGAGGCAGCAATCTTATTGGGATCAGAAAAGTTTGCTTTCATTGATCTTAGTTATTGATTGAGGAGGAACTTTGTATTTTTAATGACATTAAAACTGTAAAACATTAAGAATCAGTTTAAGAGAGAGGCAGCTAAAAATCGATCACAAAATTTCTCTAACCCTAAACAGTAAGTGACGTTGGCTCTTAACTATTAATTACTCTCCTCGTATTTATAACCAACCCCTTTAATTGTTTTAATATTCTCTATGCCAATTTTTTCACGAATACGTCGAACATGTACATCAATAGTTCTATCGCCAACAACAACCTCTGATCCCCAAACATTTAAATAAATCTCATCGCGCGAGAATACCCTGTTAGGTTTAGATGTTAGTAAAGCAAGAAGCTCAAACTCTTTTCTTGGCAAAGAAATTTCTAAACCCTGTTTAATAATAAGGTACCTTTCCTTATCAATTGTGAGATCATTCAGCACTGTGGTTAAATTGCTTTCACTTTCAGGTTTTAATCGGCGCAGGAGTGCTTTAATACGGCTAATGAGTACTTTTGGCATCACTGGTTTCGAAACATAATCATCTGCTCCTGCATCAAAGCCGGCAATTTGAGAATGTTCCTCGCCTCTTGCAGTCAGAAAAATAACTATAATGTTCTTGAATTCAGGCAACATTCTGATTTGGCGGCATGTCTCTATACCATCCATTCCGGGCATCATCACATCCAGAATTGCTAGATGTGGTTTGTTCTTTTTCAGCGATTCGAGAGCATCTTTCCCGTTTTTTGCTTTAAAGACCTTATAACCTTCACGATTAAGGTTGTAGCTGAGGAATTCAAGCACATCAGGCTCATCGTCCACCAGTAGTATTTTATACTTGTCAACATCCATATTTACATGCACCGAATGAGAACTATGATAATTTAAAGCTGCTCAAAATTAAGCAATTATTCATTATAAATCTAATTTCGGCGGATAGCACCCGCATACCATAAATATTTTTTGTGCAAGTCTTAATTCAGTACAATGAAATTAAATGTTATACGTTTAAAGATTCGACTCACAGACAAACACTTAAGTACCACTGAAATAAATGAAAATTAAAGCTCTTCTGATCTCACTCACATTGCTGTATAATATCTCAGGCTACTCTCAATCAGGAACACTGGAAAAGGAAACAGTATGTATTTCAAAGACCGAAGCCCGTTTAGCACAAATGATAAATGATTACAGAAAATCGCGAAAGCTGCCTCCCATACCACTTTCAGCTTCACTATCGAAGGTGGCAAAGCTTCATGCAATTGACTTAGCGAATAATTATAAACCCGGCGAAAATTGTAATCTACATAGTTGGTCGGATGATCCCCGCTGGAGTTCATGTTGTTATACTCCCGATCATAAAAAATCTGACTGCATGTGGGATAAACCTCGCGAATTAACTTCATATAGCGGCGACGGATATGAAATTGCATATTATTCTACATTCAATTATGCCACTCCTCAAGCATTTCTTGACGATGCATTAAAAGGTTGGAAGTCGAGTAAAGGTCATAATGAGATACTTATCAATGCTGGTAAATGGAAAACTGCCGAATGGAAAGCAATGGGAGTTGCTGTGTTTGGTGAATATTCGGTAATTTGGTTTGGTGAATTAACTGATAAAGCAGGCAAGCCTAAAGTATGCGAATATTAATTATCTCTATCTTTATCGGGAAATAATATTAAACTGCCTGATAATGTGTACAACCCATAACAATAGTATTATCATGAGGAGCAGATCAACAAGATTGTTCCTCTTTTTTGTGCTCACTGTTTTTCTATATCTCCCAGCCATTAATCAGGTATCCGCCCAAAGTTTTAAAGGTGGATTGTTTGGCGGACTAGTTGGAAGCCAGGTTGCCGGCGACAGGTTCAGCGGTTTCAATAAAGCTGGCTTTACTGCAGGAGGTTGGGTAGGATTACAAACTTCCACACACACCGAATTTAGAATGGAACTCTCTTTTATCCAGAAAGGCAGCCGCGAAAACCCTAACTATGAAAAAGAGAGGTTTGACTCTTACCTAATGAGAATCAATTATGTAGAATTGCCACTTCTTTATAGAATGATATACAGCAACAAACTTAATTTTGAAGCCGGATTAGCAATGAACTTCCTTATACACCACTATGAACGGTTTAATAGTGAAGTACTTGAAGGGGAGTTTGCCAACACTAATCTTTGCTCAATCTTTGGATTGTCATACAACCTTACTGAGAAGATGAGTATAAATTTGCGGACAAATAATTCAATATTTTCTGTGAGAAAAGAGAGAGTTAATGGAGATGTGTGGCGGTATTTTGATCATGGTCAATTTAGTGATGCACTAATTTTTGCACTTTATTATACTCTCTAGAACAACCTGTCCGGTTTAATATGCAGTAAATTCTAGCTAAAGCAATTCCCCCCAGGTTTGGACACTTGTAAGAAACGATACTGTATTTTGTGAGGTAATACAATAAAATTTCTAAGATTATGCACTAAATTCTAGCTAAAGCAATTCCCCTCAGGATTAGACACTTGTAAGAAACGATACTGTATTTTGTGAGATAATACAGTAAAATTTCTGAGATTATGCAGTAAATTCTAGCTAAAGCAATTAACACAAGGATTGGACACATGTAAGAAACGATACTGTATTTTGTGAGATAATACAGTAAGATTTCTGAGATTATTCAGTAAATTCTAGCTAAAGCAATTCCCCCCAGGATTGGACACTAGTAAGAAACGATACTGTATTTTGTGAGATAATACAGTAAAAAAAAAGACTGAACCCGTTAGATTCAGCCTCTTTTAATTGTAAGTCGGTAATTGTATTAAAGATATAGCTGTTACAATATCTTCGTACCTTAATTATTTGGTTACTACCAGTTTAATAGTTTTGTTTATTGAAGTGTTCCTTACGTTCACAAAGTAAATACCAGTTGGTATATTCTTTATATCGATTACAGTTTCTCTTTCTGCAGAAGTAGTGTGCATCAATTGGTTACCTGAAACCGTGAACAGACGAATATCTGATTTAATACCATTTCCCGGGATAACCAGAGTAAAGCTATTATCAGCCGGATTTGGGAATAATTTAAGATCAGAGGTCAGCAAGTTTATTACACTTTCACAAACATCAACAGTAATGTATTTACTTTTAGTAGTTGAGTAATTATCAGTACCGTCGTTAACAGTTAATGTAACATCATAAGATCCTGTTACATCATACCTTACCTGAGGATTCTGTTCTGTAGAAGTTGAAGGGTTGCCACCAGGGAATTCCCAATTCCATGAAACTATATTACCGGCCGAAAAGTCAGTAAAAGTTACAACATCGTGAATGCACACAAGTTGCTTATCGGCAACAAAATTGACTAGAACAGGAGAAGCATTAGTAATGCCAAAGAAATTAACATACTGCAACATTAATGAATCTTTTACTGATTTTCCTTGTCCGTCAACTAATCCTCCGAACTCAAATGATGCTCCAATGGTTTTGTAATTTCCACCATTATAAGCAACAGCAGTTACATAATTAGGATTAGCATTCTGGAAAATGTCAAAGGCCGTTTCCTTAAGTGAAATTCGGTCGATGTAGCTATTATCGCCGTTGAAGGTGAAACTCATACCTTCAGTGAAAGTGCCGGGTAATCCATTAACAGTTGAAAGATCAGAGCTGCCATCACTTAATCCGCCAATTTTAAACATCTCATGAGCAGCAGTTTGATTATCATAAGCCCATGTATCTGCGCCTTCCATGTAAACGCAACCGTTTAATGTACTCATATAATTGGCCAATGCCTGTCCTTGAGCATCTGAAAGTACAACATTGCGGTCATAAGTTCCAAGACAAACAAAAACAGATTGATATGGACCAATAGTACTTGGCCATGTTGTGATATAATCGGTTGGGATATTGAGATTGGTTAAACAGGTTCTGATACGGGTACCTGAATTGTGATTTCCATCCAGATCTATGATTAATGCTGGCTTTTGGCCAACAACAAATGAAGGTGTCGAGGTGCATAAAAAGTCACCATCTGCCATTCCTGTAAATGTTAGTTGTATCTGACTTCCTGTTGGAGTGGTAGGGAGTGCTGTAACCATGAACTGTGCTTCAATTGTTTGCTGACCATTCATGCTGCCATAGTACACGCTATCAATATTAATATACAAATATGGACTTGCTGTAGAGATTAAGCCATATGCGTTAGTGGCAGCTGCATTGCCTGAATTAAACATACTAATATTAAGTATCACTGTTTCACCAGCATCGACTTTACCGTTATTGTTTCCGGTTTCGTCGTTGATAGTCATACCAGCATAATTTAGAATTACTGAATGAGCTTTGATTACAAAGTTACCTGTCCATGATTCTGAACCTGAAGTTGCAGTATACGTAAAGGGAATATCATATCCTTCAGGAACATTTGCAGCAACATAAATATTAAATCCGTCGGTTATTGATACTGTTTCACCAGAGGCAATAGTGCCATATACTTCTGTAGAATCAGCTATGGTAACGTACTGATTGTTTGAACGGATTGTAATTGCTGTATTTTCGGCAATATCATTGCCTGCATTTCTGAATCCAAGGTTTAAGTAAGCATACTCATTGTAATCTAATTGCATATTGTTGTTGCCTTGTGAGTCGTGCACTACTGCATTATCAAATACGATATAAGCACCGTCAACAGGTATTACCTCTATCTCAGCGATATAAGGTATATGATTGAAAGCTGTAACTGCAAGCTTAATTAAACCTGGTGTAGTAAGAGGAGGGAAGTTTATTGTTGCAGTTCCGTTCTCAATAGTAGCAGTACCAAGGATATTTCCATTCATTGTAATACATGCTTTAGCACCATTCACTGAGCAGGCTATAGTGTATTCATTTGAGCCTATGAATGCTACATTATTGTGTGTAACAGCTAATTGAGTTGGCATAGCTGTACGTAACATTACTGATGGATCGCCAAAGATTAACCAAGTGTCAGTGATTTCATAACCACCTGCTCCATAAGTATCATTCATCTTCAAACAGCCATTCATTGAAACGCCACCAAAGGTGCGTTTTATGTTGTTGCTATAACTCTCAATGATAATATCGTTGATCTCATCCTGACCGTCCATTGGAGGATTCCATGATTGATTTATTGTCGACATTAAAGCCGCAACTGCACCTGTTGGTCCATTAGCATTTGTTGCTCTCAGCCATGCTTCGGCGAAGCATGTACCAGTAAGGAAATCGCCATTCACACATGCTACCGAGAATATGAAAGGCCATTTTCCATTATTGTTAAGTGCATTTACTTGCGAATTTGAAAAACCTGTAGTTCCCCATGATGTTTGACTACCATGCCCTACATAATTTATTATAGTTCTTCCGGCATTAACCTCTGTAGTTACCATAGAGGTGTTTGGGTGACCCGGTAAATCGACACCGCCCTGACTCCCCTCATAAAGCTCACTTATCGATGTGTAAGTATAACCCAACAAGTCAGTGCGTATATTTCTCATGTGTTGCCAGTCGTACTCATTATCATCACCCGGACCTTCTTGTGAAGCAATACCAACTCCTGAACTAAACCAATCGACACTAATATCGGGGTTTTGTTCGTAAGTTATGGTTCTCTGAACCTGAGTTGTTACCTGAGCAGCATTTTCAGCAGAGAAACGACCTACAAGAATGTCAGGGTAATGGTCATTACCAACAAGATAGCCATAAGCATGGTCTGATGGTCCGCCAAGACTTCCGGTTGTAACGGTTGGTACCTGTGCATGGTCCCCAACAAGCAACAAGTAAGTTAAGCCATTAGTGGCGTAATAGTTAGCAACATAATTCTTTATTGCAGTAGAGTTTACACCAATTTCTGAAACATTTACTATCTCAACAGGAATACCTATTGTGCGCTTCCACTCAATAAATGGTTGCATTTCAGCCATAAAAGCTCCATGGGATATAATAAGCATCTTTCCTACTTCTTCGAGTGGTGTGTATCGGCCAGTCTTTGCTTTATTTAAAAAATGCCTGTCGTAAATCTGTTTGAAGTCGCTGCTTATTGAGTTTGAAGTGTTTGATGAGCTAAGGATATTCACATTTGAGTTGCCAGTTCTTCGAACCTGTATTGTCATCTCATAATATACTCTCAGAACTTTAGTAACAGGATTATATGCAAACGGAGTAATAACAGCAGTTTGCCCCCTGTAATCACGTAAGATATAAGGCTCACGCATTGATGATAATTCGGTAGGGTAAAACGCATCTATATCATATATTCTGTTGTAAGTGTAAGGAACAGTCGATGGATCAATATTACGTTTGAAATTACCCTTTGATGGTGCAATTTCTATTCCCTCATAATCTTTGAATCTTGAGTTGATTACTGAGATTGACATCTCAGCATTATTTGGAATGATAAGAGATGTTGTAATCTTTGGAAGATCGGGCATCCCTTTTTCAAGCAACGGAGATGAGTTTCCTACTTTTATCACAAAGGCTTCACCTCTTGGCGTAGTTACTGGAATCATTTCGAAACCTGATAAGCCTATTGATATAGTTGAACTTGTATTACTGTCATCAATTAAATTGACTGTTGCAGGTGCCTGAGCTTCACCGTTGATTGAAACCCATGATTGCGCTGATGCAAAGCCAAAACTGAAGAGTGTAATTAAAATTAATATCGACTTTCTCAAATGCATTGTAGTGTGTGTGTTTGTTGATTAAATACTATCTTCTTGTTTTGTTAATCAATTAATATAATTTTCTGAAGCTTAACCATATTGCCTGCCTCATACCTGATAAAGTAAATTCCCGGACGTAAGCCTTTGGTTTCAAATCTATAATTGTGTGTTCCGGTCTGAAGAAGTGAATTGTCAATGTAAGTTACAACCCTCTGACCTAATAGATTAATAAGACTAAGTGATACATTTGATGCTGATGTTAACTTGAAATCAACATTAAGCTTCTCTTTTACCGGATTTGGATAAAGGTGTAATGCTACTCCTGATTCAAGTACAGGAACAGCAACTACTTCAACATATATTGCATTAGAAGGCTCTGATTGGCATCCATTAAGTGCAGTCACTACTACGTAGTAATTACCCGATACAGTAGGCTGATAACTTTGATTTACAGCACCCGGTATCGCTCCGTTTGTGTTGTACCACTGATTACCCTCTGATGCATCTGAGTATAGTATTTCGTTTTGCAGATGTATCACTGGGGTTAAAGGTGCAGCCCCTATATGTATTATAATGTCATCTGTGGCTGATTGATTATTTGAAGTTGCTGTTGCACTAAAGGTTGTTTGCTCTGTAATATTTGCAATAGGATTATATACATTAGTGTTGTTAAGGAAGCTGGCAGGTTGCCACTGGTAACTAACATTGCCGGGAGCATTTGTGCTAAAGGCAAATAAATTGACCGGTGCATTGTAACATGAGAGTTTAGGATGCGAGAAAGTATGAACAGTGAATTCCTGGTTTGATCCTCCAGTTGAGAATGGTGGGAATGTAATCTCATCAATAAATGCTTTGTCGAGATTACTGCTTATGCTCATATCCTTAATATAACTCCACTTGAAAGTATGAATGCCTTTAGTAACAGGATAGCTAACTGTTGCCCAGTCTTTATTGCCTGACCATGCAGCAATTTCATTATTATCAATGTAAAATTTCAAGAAATCATAGTCGATTTCAGAAGATACTTTTCGGGCAAATGATATATTGCCATCAGCTACAATATCTAATGTAATTGCGATCTCCGACTTTTGATAATCAGCCACTGTTGCTGAGGCAGCGCTATAAGTGCCTGCATTAACATTATTGGTTGTTATAACCCAAGGATATTCTAAAGTGTTATTCCAGTTAAAGGCATTGAAGTTACCGGTTTCAAAGTCTTCCTTTTGAATTCCGGTGGCAACCATCTGTGTCTTTGTGCAGTAATAAGGATCAGCATTAGTGCTTATAAAGAATGGTATAACAGTTCCCGATTCAAAGTTTTGGGCAACATTTACTACAAACAATGCATATCTTGTTGAGTCACATAGCATATTGCCCATTGTAACTGCATTGTCGGTTATATTAACTCCCTCGATATCAGTAAACATATAGGTCATAGCATCTGAACAGTCAGAGTGCCCGCAATTTCTTACACTTACTTTTACTATTGCTGTTTCTCCTGCATCAAGTTTACCGTCTGGTATTTGGCTCTGAGAATCATCAACTATCAGATCAAGTACTTCAAAAACAGGCGCATTCAGTTTAAAACTGAAGTTTGATGTCCATGTTTCGGTGCCATTGGTTATATCAACAGTAAAAGGTGCCATGCTCTGGTCAATTAATAAATTGGCTGCCTTTAACTGAAAAGCAAGAGGTATATTCAATGTTCCGGAAGGAGGTATTTCACCAAGTGGTTGAGTGCCGTTTAAAATTGTAATATCTCCGCAATTTGAAGAAATGGTAGCTGTTAGATTCTGTCCTGTTTCGCTTCCAAAATTCGTGAAAGTCATTGTAAAACCGAATGTTTCATTGTAATCTATTCGGCCATTATTATTTCCTGACGCATCATTTATTGTCTGTGATGTCAAACCGATATATGGTCCTGTGGGAGAAGCAATTGTTAAAGTACCAAAATATGGTTGCTTATTTTGTGCTGTAATAACTATATCGGCAGTTCCCGGAACATTAAGAGGATCGAATGATACTACGGCTGTACCGGTTTCATCAGCAAGTGCACTTCCGATTAAAACACCATCTTTAGACAATGCAACAAATGCATAAGGTGCAGCAGAAACAGTATATTCAGTTGTTCCCAAAGGAATGAACGGCAGATAATTGGTGGTCATAACTGCAGGAATAGACATATATGGCATTAATGATGGGTCACCCATTAAACAGTATATTTCCCAATAATAGGCTGCATTTGATGGAGCACCTGCAGTAACAGCAAGATTACCTGCAAATATTATCTGATCCATGGTGGTATACCAATCACTGAATGGTTCGCCATGGTCGTGAAATATGCGGTCATAATTTCCAAGAGAAGTGCCGGCATAAGTTGGATTGGCTGTAATTTGTCCTACTCCCACTGCAAAGTAAAAATCTTCATTCCAGTATGTGTTGTTCGATCCGCCTATGTATCCTATTGCACCTTTATTGGCTGCTCTTAATAGCTCTTCACCAAAGCATGTGAGATTATACATGCTTGTTTGACAGCAGTTTCCAACCATTAATGGATACTTGCCGGAATTTTGTAATCCCGGAATATCTGAGATGCTAAATGAAGGACTTGCCCAGCCTGATGAACTTCCATGAGCTGTATAATTTGCATAGCCAACACCATTACTAACATTTGAAATTATCTGTGCTGAAGCATTTTGTGATTCAGGGTATAAATATGTATGACTGAATAAACCGTGAGCCTGATTGAAATAGTGGGTTGTACCATAGTTTATTTGTCCATTGCCATGTGTAGGTGCCCAGCTTGCATCAACACCTGCAATCATAACGCATTCGCCTAAAAATGAAGGATCAGGGAAAAGATACTTCTCATACATAAGGGTTTTATCGATCTGCGGTTGCAACTGACTAAGATTGGTAGCCGAAAAACGTCCGTAATAAGCTTCAGGCAAATAGTCGTTGGTATATTCACAGTAATAGAGGTCAGTAACATGGCTTCCCTGATTGAAAGCAGGTATTTGAGCTATATCACCAACAAACAATACAAACGATGGTGCAGGATTTTCGGGAGTTGCCTGATTGTAAAGGTTTAGAAGATAAGATTTGATAGATGTTGTTGTAGTTCCAACCGCAGGATCATTGGTGTATGCCTGAATAACTTCAAACCCTTTTTTAACCTTCCACTCTACGTAGGGTTGCAAAGCTTGCTGAAACATAGGATCAGAAACAATGACCATCTTTACAGGGTATCTTGTAAGATACTCTCTAGTTCCTAAAACCGGTAATTCATTGGCAAAAGCAGCGTCAAGACGTTGGAAATATGGTGATCTGGTCTTTTCATTTAAAGCCCTTGTTGCATCAATATCACCTCCTGTAAATTTTACATTTACTGTCATCTCTTCATAAACTCTTATGACTCCTGTAACCGGATTGTACTGCACAGGTGCGATATCTAATCTTGCTATATGATTATTTCTTAAAAAGCCTAAAATTTCAGCCTTAGCAGGTGCTTCTCCATAAAACTTATCTTGCCCATATACCTTTCTGTCAATAACAAAATCTGCTTTGCCAGTTTTGCTTTTGGCAACCGGAGGTTGTGTTGGCATTATTCTGTTGGTAATGCCAAAATCACTTAATTTGTATTCCTTTACTGTTGAGGAAATTATTTCTACTTCCACTTCCGCACCGACAGGGATGTTGATTAACTGCCTGAATACAGGGAGTTTCGGGCGACCAACTTCTTCTGTGTAAGTGTATTTCTCAGCTGCCAGTTCAGTAAATAAACCGTCACTAGTCTGAACATCGAATGTGTTGAATGATGAAAACAAGTTTTGTACCCTGATGCCTGAGAATGAGTTCATTTGAACGTCAAAGCTTGTTTTGCTGTTATTTAGGATAACCTGACCTTGCAAACCGTTGTAAACATTACATAAGAGGAGGATTACAAATATCCTTACAGCAAGCGTGGAGAGTAGATTTTTCTTCATAAATAATTTTTAAATTGAAATACTTCTGAAATGTTCACAAATCTAACAACAATACTATTCAATCAACAATATTGAGGTAAAAAATATATAGAATTTAGCAAGATTATTTGAACAGGTTTTTTAACTTAATCTCGATACCTGACTTCTCCTTATTTTTTTAAGTCCACTTACAGGTATCAGAGTCGCTACAAGTCCTATCACTGTTACTATTCCAATAACATTCACAAAGTCCTTCCAATACATATCAACCGGATATGCTGTTATAAGGAATGAACCTCCTTGCGCATTAATTTTCACAAACCCAAACTGCTGTTGCATAATACATACCAGTGTTCCAAGAATAATACCTGCAACAGCTCCGGTTAATACTATAAGCAGTCCTTCGGTAATAAATATCTTTCTAACTAATCCATTATCAGCACCAAGGGAATAAAGCACGGCTATATCTTTACGCTTTTCGAGAATCAGCATAGAAAGGGAGCCAACCATATTAAAAGTGGCAATGAGAAGAATAAATGATAGGATGAGGAATATTGCAAACTTTTCGGAGTGCATAATTTTATAAAGCATCTCTTGTTGTTGGAACCTGTTTTTTACAATAAAATTCTCACATAGCATAGCTTTAAGGGTTGCCTGTACCTCAGGCAGAGATTTTTCTGAATCAACAGATATTTCAACTGCTGTGAGTTCGTCATCATACTCAAACAATTCCCGGGTAAAGCTTATTGGAACTATAACATACTTGATGTCAAAGTCCTGCTGTATTGAAAAAAAGCCTGCCGGGCGAATATCCATTCTCTGAAAGGCACTTTCGGGATTTGCGAAGTTTGATGATGATCGCTTGGGTGCATAAACCTCAATCAGTGTGCTGTAATCATTCAAATTAATACCAAGGTAATAAGCAACACCCATTCCGGCAACTGCAAGAGGCTGATCCTTAAACTTAAGCGTTAGACTTCCTTCGGTCATCATACTATCCAGTCCTGTCCAGTCAAGATAATTGTCGTCAACTCCCTTTAATGAAGCCAGAAATTGATTAGTGCCATATTTAAGAAGTGCTTTTTCTTCAATTACCTTAGTTACAGCCTTAACCCCCTGAATCTTATTAATATCCTCCCACGGAAAGGTATTTGAACTGAATGTTTTCCCTGTTGCCGGTGTTACCTTCAGGGGTGGATCGAATGAATTGAACAGTGATATAACCAACCCTTCGAAGCCATTGAATACCGATAAAACAATAATTAGAGCCATTGTACCGATAGTTATACCGGCAACTGATATGCCTGAAATAATATTGATCACATTATGTGATTTCTTTGATCTCAGATACCGCCAGGCTATATGAATTGGAAGGTTCAATGTCTATAACTATAAGGAAATAAGGTAATTATATCAGGTTTTCAGTAACTTGTCGATGTTTTCAATGTAATCAAGCGAATCATCAATAAAGAATTCAAGATCAGGTATAACTCTTAATTGTCCCTTAACTCTTGTTCCCAGTTGATGTCTGATTTCTTTCTTATGCTGCTTGATAGTTTTAAAGACCTGCTGTTTGTCTCCTTGTCCGAAGAGACTTAGAAATACTCTGGCAATCGACAAATCGGGCGATATGTTTACTTTGGTTACTGTAACCATATAGCCACCTAAATGAGATGTTCCGAATACTCTTAATATCTCACCGAGGTCTTTTTGTAACAAGCGCGATATCTTTTCTTGACGTTTTGATTCCATAGTGCAAAGTTAATGAAATATAACTCATGATGATATACAACATCAGCCATGTACTTTTTCTTTTAACTGTAATACAATCACACTATCTTTGTTGCGTTCCAACAAGGATAAATTCTTTATAATGAGAAATCTCTCAAAGATCCTGAAGTATGCAATACCATATTGGGGTTTTGCGCTGCTTAATATTGTTTTCAATATAATTGGGGTTCTGTTTTCGATTGTATCGTTTGCAGCAGTCATCCCTGTACTAAATATCCTTTTCAAACTTCAAACTGCTGTAGTAACTGCTCCCCCTCTTTCACTGAACATGGAGTCATTGAAGTTGAATTTTTACATGTACATCAGTAATATGATCACTAAGTATGGTGAGATGCAAACGCTCGCCTATATCTGTTTGATTATCATTATAGTCTTCTTCCTAAAGAACTTCTTCAGATATATGGCCATGTTTTACATTGCCGAAGTTCGAAATGGTGTGGTAAGAGATTTGCGTAATGCTATGTATAACAGGGTTTTAATCTTACCTCTATCTTACTATAGCGAGCAACGCAAAGGTGATATAATAAGTCGCATGACTACTGATGTACAGGAGGTTGAGTGGTCAATAATGAGTTCGCTTGAAATGCTTTTCCGTGACCCTATTGCAATCATCTCTTATTTAGTTGCCCTGTTTATGCTTAATGCAGAGTTAACACTCATAACTTTAGTGATGTTGCCATTAAGTGGACTAATGATAGGACGTATTGGCCGTAGCTTAAAACGTACTTCAACAAAGGGTCAGGCTAAAATGGGCGAACTGCTTTCAACAATTGAAGAAACTCTCGGGGGTTTAAGAATTATCAAAGCCTTTAATGCAATAGAGTGGGCCGATGGAAATTTCAAAGAGACCAATAACAAGTATGCAAGGTTGATGGTTAAATTGTACCGCAAGCGTGATTTGGCTTCACCCCTAAGCGAATTCTTAGGAATTGCGGTTTCCGTTTTCATCATATATTACGGTGGGCGCCTTGTCCTTTCGCCTGATTCAACAATGGATGCCTCACTTTTTATTGCTTATATAATGATTTTCTCTCAGATCATTAACCCTGTTAAGGCCTTAAGTACTGCTCTTTATAATGTTCAAAAAGGTGCTGCTTCGGTTGAGCGTATCGAACAGGTTTTAAAAGCTGAGGAGGTAATTATACAAAAGGAGAATGCTATAAGGATCAAGGACTTCAACGATAAGATAGAGTATAGGAACGTGAGTTTTGCATATCAGAATGACGAAGTTCTTCGCAATATCGATCTGGTTATTCCTAAAGGTAAAACAATTGCTTTAGTTGGCGCTTCAGGTAGCGGTAAATCAACTCTTGCTGATCTGTTGCCGAGGTTTTATGATGTTCAAAAAGGTGAAATTCTGATTGACGATATACCAATTAGAGATCTAGTAATTGATGACCTTCGTGGATTGATGGGTATTGTTTCTCAAGAAACTATTCTCTTTAACGGTACGGTCTACGACAATATAGCTTTTGGCATGCCAAATGTAAATATAGATGAGGTCATTGCTGCTGCTAAGGTAGCTAACGCTCATGATTTTATTTCACAGATGCCCGATGGGTATTACACTAACATCGGCGACAGGGGCATAAAGATGTCGGGAGGTCAGCGTCAGCGGTTAAGTATTGCACGCGCAGTATTAAAGAATCCTCCTGTATTGATCCTCGATGAAGCTACCTCTGCCTTAGATACTGAGTCAGAGCGTCTTGTACAAGATGCGCTATTAAATCTGATGAAAAACAGAACCTCAGTAGTTATTGCTCATCGTTTATCAACTATCCAGTTTGCCGATGAGATAATAGTTATGCAAAATGGTCAGATCGTTGAACGTGGAAGCCATCTAACTTTGCTCGAAAAAACAGGAGTTTACAAGCGACTTCATGATCTCCAGCATTTTGAATAATTGATGGCAGTCAAATAATTAAGTGTTCTATTTAACACTTCAACTTTTTTCAATTGTATTAGTTACTTTTCTTTATAAATTAAGTAGCATGATTACAGTCAATTACATCAGAGAACTAACAAAACAATCAACATTAGAACTTATTGAGATCAGGCGCCACCTCCACAAAAATCCTGAGCTTTCAATGAAAGAGGAGCGTACTTCGGCGTATATTGCTTCAAAACTCGATGAGTATGGTGTTTCCTATATTCGTGGCATTGCTGTTCATGGTATTGTAGCGCTCATAAAAGGTAAAGAACCTGAGAGTAAGACTGTTGCACTTAGAGCTGATATGGATGCCTTGCCGATAAAAGAGGAGAACAATACCGATTATTGCTCCATAGTTCCAGGTGTAATGCATGCTTGCGGACATGATGTACACATGACTTGTGTGCTTGGTGCAGCTAAATTATTAAATCAGCTAAAAGATCAGTTCACCGGAACTGTCAAGCTAATATTTCAGCCATCAGAAGAGCAGTTTCCCGGTGGAGCATCAATGATGATCAATGAAGGTGCACTTCAAAATCCAAAGCCAGGCATAATGCTCGGACAGCATGTATTGCCAACACTTGAGGCCGGAAAAATAGGAGTAAAGCCGGGTAAATACATGGCCTCAACCGACGAAATTTATTTAACAGTCAAGGGTATTGGCGGTCATGCTGCCACACCTGAACTTAATGTTGATCCCATAGTTATTGCTTCTCATATTGTTGTTGCTTTACAGCAGATAGTTAGTAGAAACGCACCAACAGCAATACCTTCGGTGCTGTCTTTTGGCCGGTTCATTGCCGAAGGTAGAACTAATATCATACCCGATGAAGTAAAACTGGCAGGCACTTTCCGTACTTTCGATGAAGATTGGAGGTCAACAGCGCACGATAAAATTCGTAAAATGGCTACAGGAATAGCTCATAGTATGGGCGGTGATTGTAGTGTTATGATCGATAAAGGTTATCCTTATCTGGTAAATGATGATGAGGTTACGGCACTTACTAAAAGCAATGCTATTGAGTATCTGGGCGAAGAGAATGTAGTTGACCTTGAAATGCGGATGACTGCTGAAGATTTTGCCTATTACTCACAGATCATACCCTCATGTTTTTATAGATTAGGCATACGCAATGAGGAGAGGGGTATTGTTCACAATCTTCACACTTCAAAGTTTGATGTTGATGAAACGAGCCTCGAAACAGGTACCGGTTTAATGGTATGGCTTACTCTCAAAGCATTGGGCATATAATAATTAAGGTGCTCTTAGAGTAATTGCTCTGCAACTTTATTTTTTCTTAAAAAGTAATGTTGAAATACTCCTTAAGTTCATGGATTACTCCATCGTTATTGTTATCATGATAAGTGATATTTCGGGCTGCTTCTATAAGATCGGGGTGTGAATTCTTCATAGCATAGCTATGATGTGCAATTTTAATCATATCATAATCATTCATGTAATCACCAAAGGCCATGACTTCATTTGGTTTTATACCACTGTGATCCATAATCTTCTTAAGTGCTGTTCCTTTATTTGCATCGAGGTTTGTCATATCAAGCCATATTTCTCCGGCAACGGCAATCCTGCAATTCCAGTTCAGATCTGTAAAATAATGAAAGCTATTTTCTTGTGCACCTTTAAAATCGCAGAGTGTAAGTTTTAAAACAAGATCATCAACTTTGGTAAGGTCGTCAACAATCTTAAGTCGTTTGTAATATTTGTGCACTTCTTTTAGTAGTGACTTATTGTCATTCTCTATATACGCCGAGTCTCTGCCACATAATACAGGCCATGCATCAGTAACTTCCCTGCCCTTTATGATCAACTTGTTTGCAAGTTCCCTATCCATCGGGTCTATATGTATCTCATCATCGCCTTTCATGACGAATGCACCATTTTCAGCCAGGATATACACATAATCAACTATAGTTGAGAATTGCTCTTTTATTGTGTAATACTGCCTGCCACTGGCTAAAATCCATTGTATTCCTTTACTTCTTAGTTCTTGCTCCACACGCCAGAATTCAAGAGGAATCTGTTTGTTGTCGTTTAATAAAGTCCCGTCGAGATCAGTTATAATCAGCTTAATCATAAGTACACTTGTGGTTTAATGGTAGTTAATAATCACACAATCAGGTAAATAAACAAATATGTGCATTTAAGTATTCTGCATTTCTTACAAATAACGAACTGGTTTGTTAATTATGAAACAAATAAAGCAAATATTATGGAAGAAAGAACAAGGTGGGAACTCGACCCATCACATTCATCAGTAGAGTTCAAGATCAAGCATCTAATGATCACCAATGTAAAGGGTAAATTCAGAAAATATGAGCTGGATGCTACTACCATGGGAAATGATTTCACTACTGCTGATATAGAGTTCAGGATTGATCCGAATTCTATAGATACTAATAACGATGACAGAGATAAGCACCTGCGTAGTGCCGATTTCTTTGATGTTGAAAGTCATGGTGAAATGTTGTTTAAATCAACTTCTGTTGAAAAGGTGACACAGGATGTTTATAAACTTAGAGGTGATTTAACAATTAGGGGTATTTCTAAGCCAATTGAACTTGATGTGGAGTTTGGCGGAACAATGACCGATCCTTATGGAAATCACAAAGCAGGTTTTAACATTGAAGGAGTCATCAACAGAAAAGAGTGGGGGCTTAACTGGAATGCTGCCCTTGAAGCCGGAGGCTGGTTGGTGGGAGATGATGTAAGAATTAACTGCGAAGTTCAGTTAATCAAAAAGAAAGAGAGTTTGGTAAGTTAACTGCTGTTGCTTAATTAATCTTTCGAGTTAACAATTCACGCTTTATTTAACCCTACATTTTAAAGTATATTTGTAAGGGTGATTTAGCGTGAATTTTTATTAAGAGCAGTTTGGTTTTTTTATAATCGCTCACATACTGATTACATAATTTGAATATATCCTTACATTGTTTGAATTTTTTAGGCTTTTAGCTTGTTTTATGGCTTGTTTAAGCACCTTAAGAGAAACCCTTTTGCTTCACTTTGTGTTGTGTTATTATAATATACTAATAACTAACTAATTATGACTAACCAAACTAAACCTATTAACCATACTGAAATTGTTAAATTAACTGCTGATTATGTTGAGAGTGAACTTAAATATGCCGAAGGAGGACATGATTGGTACCACATACAGAGAGTTTGGAAGAATGCTTTATATATAGCAAAAAAAGAAGGTAAAGGAGACCTTCTGATAATTGAACTTGCTGCCTTATTACACGATATTGCTGATGCAAAATTCTATAATGGTGATGAATCAATTGGTCCTCAACGAGCCAGAACATTCCTTTCATCAATTGATGTCGATGAGAATGTTATTGATCATGTAGTTAAAATAATTGAACACATTTCATTCAGAAAGCGCCATTTAAATGGCAACTTCAAATCAATCGAACTTCAAATAGTGCAGGATGCCGACCGTTTAGATGCTATCGGGGCAATTGGTATTGCCAGAGTATTTAACTTCGGTGGTTTTAAGAACAGGCCTTTATATGAGCCCTTTACAAAAGATGTAAACGGAACTGTCAACGGCAAAGCAGTAAATGATCGTAAGCATACTATTGGCCATTTTTACGAAAAGCTTTTGCTACTTAATGAGCTTATGAATACTAAAACCGGCAGGCAGTTAGCCGAAGAACGACATGATTTCATGGTAAAGTTCCTTGAACAGTTTTACAAAGAATGGAACGGACTTGAATAGACTATTTTACTGAAGCTTTTTAGCTTCAGTAAAATTTTCAAATACCCGGCTTACAGCATCCTCATATTCAGCAAAGGTATTGGCTCTCTTAATAATCCTTTTAATTTTAATGGGGTTATCGAACCAATCAAAAAGATAATCCCAGTACTCTTTAAGAATATTGAGGAGGGTGAGTCTGTTATCTAAATTTACCTTGTAGTAATAAAATAGTTCATCAAGAAATTTCTTTAACCTTACAATTCTATTGCCTGTATCTATTCCCAATATCTCTTCGGGTAGGAAAGGATTCGATAATATTCCCCGACCAATCATCCATTTATCAATCAACGGCATAAGTGCAGAAACTTTCCTGAAGTCAATTACTGTATTAACATCACCGTTATGTATAAACTCACTTTTAACCTTGGGAAGTATTTGCATTATCTTCTCATTGTCAACGCTGCCAGAGTATAGCTGTTTCCCAATGCGACCATGAACTGTAAGTTCTGAGATATTATAATTGTTGAATACCGGGAGCATAAGATCAATCTCCGAAATATCTGTATGTCCGAGCCGGCACTTAATTGAAAACCGTATTGGCATTTGTGGCATCACCTCTTCGAGGATTAGATTAACCATTTCGGGATGCGCCATTAAACCTGAGCCTCTCTTTTTATCAGCAACCTGAGGAAAAGGGCATCCAAGATTCCAGTTTAGCTCTTTATAGCCGAGATCTGCACATATTTTTGCGAATCTTACAATCTCTACGGCATCTTTACTTAATATCTGCGGAACTACTTCGGGATATCCCGGACCTAAATGTTGTAATTCACTCAGTTTTTTTTGCGACAACCTTCGGTCGTGATCTATCTTGGAAAAGAATGGAGTATAATATTTCGAAACACACTTGAAATGACCACTATACACGTATCGGAAAGTATGTGTAGTAATGCCCTGAAAAGGTGCGAGATAAATATTCTTAGTATAGGTCATAAGAGTGCAAAAGTAATTGTTACCCTCCTTATAACGAACGTTTAATCTTATAAATATAGCTGATATTTCTCATGCCAATGCTCGATTTAATTGCTTATCTTTGAAAAATTAAATTTACATGTAAGCATAATCTATTGAAAATCAAAAATCTGAAATGGTAAAATCACAACAAACAAGAAATAAGCAGGAAAAAGAAAAGCAAAAACAGAAGAAGAAAAAGGATAAAGCAGCCAGAAAATTAGAGCGTCAGGCCGAATCTCGAGATGGCGATAATTTGAGTGATATGATTGCTTATGTTGATGAATATGGTCGTATTACATCTACTCCTCCCGATCCAACCGTTAAAGATGTCATTAATCTCGAAGATATTGACATTAATGTGCGTAACAAGAATGTTGTTAGAACTGAAGACGTACCTTCAACAGGTGTGGTTAGTTTCTATAATGATTCAAAGGGTTATGGGTTTATAAAAGATTCAGTAACTCGCGAAAGTTTGTTCTTTCATGTAAATTCAGTTGAGGGTCAAATTAAAGAAGGTGATATTGTTTCCTTCGCACCCGAGAGAAGCGCTAAAGGTATGAACGCTTCTAATATCAAGATTATTAAAGGATCCTAAGAAGTTGTCAATTATATAAGTATTTGAAAGGCTGCTGTTTGGCGGCCTTTCTTTTTATAGTGTTGCAACTACTGGTAAACTTTCTGCCAGGTGAGGAGTTATTTATATTCAATAAACATGCACATATCAGAAAGATGAAGAAATTTATATGGTCAGTGTTAATTGCGTCAATAGTTCTGCCAATTAAACTTTTCGCTCAGGATACCACAGTTGTTAAACTAAACTTGAAAATCCCGGTATTTGAATACCCCGACAATATTCAAATCCCTCACATCTATCCAACCATGAATCAGGCACATAAGTATTCCTTCAGTCTGTATGATTATGGTTTTTACAGGATTGATGCAACTGGAAACAAGCTTTTTAATGATAAAACGAGCTCAAAACTAAGTAATAAAGTCTTCAAGTATCTTGTTGGATTTGCCTTTTCCTATTGGGGAAGCGAACTGCCAATACCTCTTGGAGTGTGGGCTCATGATGAGTATCATCGCTCAGTACTTGGGATTAATGATATTAAGTCAAAGAATGGCAACTGGATTTTTACTAAATGGAATGGAACTGTATTTGGAGTATCCGATTCTTCATTGTCAGACCTTAAACAGAACAGAATCGATAATCTCCTTTATGCCTATACAGCAGGCATACAGTACCATGCCGATCTTACCAGAGAAATATCTACAAACGACTTCTATAATACCCGATCCAATTACAAAAACCCTCTGCTTCTTTACAATGCTTATTATATCTATAACTATTTCAGGTATTCTGCTAGCAAGGATACTGATGCAGATAAGATTGCAATTGCTGAAAAAGAGAGTGCAAATCCTTTAGATCGTGATTTTGCAGGCAATGATATTACTGCATGGATATATGATATGTTCAATCCCGAATTGCCTTACACTTCAAGAGAGGTATTTCCGCAAGGAAACGGGGTGAACCGGCGAATCGGAATTTCTGATCTATCACCTGATGCTCAGGATTATCTGAAACAACAAAAGGATCTTTCTCTACTCAATTTCATTAATCCGGCAGTATTTTTGATTAATAGAATCAAAGTTAACGAGCAGTTTTCTTTTAACTTCTTTACACAATATGTTCCTGTGCATTTCGGTAATTCTATTGCACTATATGTGCCGTTCAAATTATCAAACAGAGATTTTCTGGTGCAACTTAACCGATATTCAAGTTATGTGAATCAAAGCTATGGAATTGGAGTTGGGTACTCAGGCATTGAGCTCTCTGATAGAGTAGATGTTGATGTTCAGGTAAACTACTGGAAACAACCTCAATCGTTCTTTTCTTCTCAAACAATTTCAGGTGGGTTATTGAGCGCTACCTGGCATTACGGATTAACCGATAAAATTAATGGTGTTGCTTCTTTTACAGGTAAAACAAAGGGATGGGTGTTAGGTGAACCAGATATAGATCATAGCTTATCCCTCCACCTTGGTGTAGAAATGAAGTGGTAGTTGTTGTCTCAATTTTCTACAGATGATCATTTTTATTTCTTTTTCTTCTATCTTAAAGAGATAGAACACATTATGCCTTTAACCAAATGCTTATTTTTGCAATCAAAATATTGATTAATGAAGGTACAGGGAACTCATTATAAGACTATATGGATGGAAGGCGATGTTGTGTTTATGATTGAACAGAACAAACTCCCTTTTTCTTTCCAAATCCATAAGTGTTATAATTACCGCGAAACTTGCAAGGCAATAGTTGAAATGACTGTTAGAGGTGCAGGAGCAATAGGGGCTGCAGCTGGTTATGCTATGGCACAGGCATTTATGGCAGATGAAAATGTACTGGATGCAAGAGAGTATATAAAAGCTACACGACCAACTGCACGCGATTTATTTTACGCCGTGAACGAAGTTTATGAAGCAGGTATCATCAATAAACAGAGTGCAATAATAAGAGCAAAACAAGTTGCTTTTGAGAATGAAGAAGCAGGTAGGTTAATAGGTAGTCTCGGCAACACACTTATTCCTTATAAATCAAACATCCTTACTCATTGTAATGCCGGATGGCTTGCTTTTGTTGATCATGGTAGTGCTCTGGCTCCGATTTATGCAGCCCATAAAGAAGGGAAGCAGATACATGTTTATGTTGATGAAACAAGACCACGCTCGCAAGGAGCCCGACTTACAGCATGGGAGCTTTCTAACGAGGGTATCCCACATACTATTATTCCTGATAATGCAGGTGCTTATTTAATGTCGAAGGGTTTAATTGATCTTGTTATTACAGGTGCCGATCGTATTACAGCTAATGGTGATGCGGCAAATAAGATAGGCACTCTCGAAAAGGCAATTGTTGCAAACTATTATGGTGTGCCTTTCTATATTGCAGCACCAACTTCAACTATTGATTTTTTTACTGAAACCGGGAAAGAGATCATTATTGAAGAGCGCTCTCAGGATGAGGTTTTATGGCAAACAGGAACAGATGCTTCCGGTACTATAAATACTGTTAGAGTTGCAAATCCTGCATCTGGTGCCCTAAATCCTGCCTTTGATGTTACTCCTAACCATTTGATCGATGCATTTATTACCGAAAAGGGAATAATTAAAGCTACTGAATTGAGTTCATTGTTATTGCATGATAAACAAACTCCTTCTGTTTGATAATCTATAAATAATCCAAACCTAAAAGATTTAGCGATGGAAAAGAGCAGATGTAACTGGACTTCGAACGATGAAGCAATGATAAAATATCATGACGAGGAGTGGGGTGTGCCTGTACATGATGATGTGAAATTGTTTGAATTCCTTGTACTTGACGCTTTTCAGGCAGGACTTAGCTGGAAAACAATCCTTCACCGACGTGAGGGTTTTCGTGAGGCTTTTGATGGTTTTAATCCACATAAAATAGCTCTTTATGACGATAATGATTTCCAGCGACTTGTTAATGATACAAGAATAATCAGAAACAAGGCAAAGATTAAAGGCACCATTCAAAATGCCCAAGCTTTCCTCCAGGTAGTTGAAGAATTTGGTAGTTTCGATCGTTTTATCTGGCAGTTTACCGAATACAAAACAATTAAGAACAGTTGGCAGCGAAATAATGAAGTACCCGCTTCTACTCCCGAATCTGATGCTATGAGTAAAGCAATGAAGAAACGTGGTTTTTCATTCTGCGGTAGCACAATCTGTTACGCTTTTATGCAAGCTGCAGGTATGGTAAACGACCATTTAACCGACTGTTTCAGGTATGAAGAGGTTCAAAATATTTGACCTTAATATACAAATTTGATTTCCAATAATTTAACTAAAACATTCTTACCTTGTAACTCGTTTGTTTTGCTTATTTTTGCAAACTTATGATCGGTATCAGGGATAATTACAACGATTGGCTACCTGTGTCGAAAGATGATCTCGACAAAAGGGGGTGGAGTGAAGTAGATATAATCATCGTTACAGGCGATGCTTATGTCGATCACCCTTCATTCGGGCATGCCGTTATTGCCAGAATCCTTGAAACTGAGGGTTATAAAGTTGCCATACTTCCGCAACCTAACTGGCGTGATGATTTACGTGATTTCAAGAAGCTGGGCAAACCGAGACTGTTTTTTGGGGTTACTGCCGGAAGCATGGATTCGATGGTAAATCATTATACTGCCAACAAACGTTTACGTTCAGATGATGCCTATACTCCAGGGGGAGTAGCGGGTTTCAGACCCGATTACGCCAGTGTAGTCTATACTCAGATATTAAAAAGGTTATACCCCGATGTTCCTGTTGTGCTTGGTGGTATTGAAGCTTCTATGCGCAGACTAACCCATTATGATTACTGGAGCGACTCGGTTAAACCCGGAATACTTGAGTGGAGCGGAGCCGATCTACTTGTTTACGGTATGGGAGAGAAGCCTGTAAAAGAGGTTGCTGCTTTCTTCAGGGATAAGTCTAGCGCGGATTCACTTGCAAGTATAAATCAAATAGCATATAGGGTGCCGTATAGTGAAGAAAGGGTTAAAGCCTTTTCGGGTGATGCAGTCTTTCTTCCTTCGCATGATGATTGTCTTGCAAGCAAAAAGGTTTTTGCTCAACATTTCAGGATTATTGAAGAGCAGTCAAACAGGTGGCAGGCATCAGTTCTTATTGAACGTCATGGTAATGAGTTAACTGTGGTTAACTCTCCCCACCAGCCTTTACAGGAAGGAGAACTTGATAATTCATTTGATTTGCCCTATACCCGTATGCCTCATCCCAGGTATAAAAAAAGAGGCGCTATTCCTGCTTTCGAAATGATCAGAAACTCAATAAACAGTCACAGAGGGTGTTTCGGGGGGTGCTCTTTTTGTGCTATATCTGCTCATCAGGGTAAATTTGTTGTTAGCCGCTCTAAAAACTCAGTACTCAAAGAGGTGAAGGCAGTTGCTGCTCAACCTGATTTCAAAGGTCATATTACTGATCTTGGTGGACCATCAGCAAATATGTACCGTATGCATGGAATTGATGTTGAGCGATGCATGAAGTGCAAAAGAGCTTCTTGTATCTTTCCTTCTATCTGCAAAAATCTAAATACCGATCATAAACCACTTACCAACCTTTACCGGGAGGCTGCTGCTATCAAAGGGGTTAAACATCTCACCATTGGTAGTGGTATAAGGTACGATATGATAGTTGGCCGACATGAAGCTGAAGATAAAGCTTTGGGTTTGAGTGAGTACCTTCGGCAAGTAATCAGATACCATGTTTCCGGTCGATTGAAAGTGGCTCCCGAACATAATTCACCCGAAGTGTTAAAGGTTATGCGCAAGCCTCATTATAACACTTTCAATATATTGAAACAGAGATTCAGGGAGTTAAATGCCGAAGCTGGTCTTAACCAGCAGCTCATACCTTACTTCATATCAAGTCATCCGGGTTGTAGAATAACTGACATGGTTGATCTTGCCCTTGAAACAAAAAAGCAGGGGTTTCATCTTGAGCAGGTACAAGATTTTACACCAACTCCTATGACACTTTCAACAGCCATGTTTTATACAGGCCTTGATCCATATACATTAAAGCCTGTTTATGTAGCACGAACTAAAACCGAAAAGCTTGAGCAGCAGCGCTTTTTTTTCTGGTATAAACATGAAAATGCGCAATGGATAGCCACAACTCTTCGCAAAATTGGCAGAGCTGATCTTATTACACAATTTAAAGTCAGACGTTAATTCAGAACATCGATACCCTGTCAGGTGACTCCAGGTAGCTTTTGAGCTCTTTCAGATAAGTTTCCCAATGGCTTTTAGCATTGTCTCTTGCTTTTTCATCAGGGTTATTGTCCTGTGTGATAAGTAATAATGTTTGGTCGGTTTCTTCACCCAATTGGTAAGTGACTATATTGTAGTTCTCTTCTTCATCCGGCAATTCATTATGAGTACTATAATACGAATGGCGAAGGAGCTGCATAGGTACCACTTTAAGAATCACGCCCTTATCATCATAATATCTTGCTCTTGAAATACCACTCCACTCAATATCGCTACCCTCTTCCCAATCGGTATCAACTTTTAATCCGGTCATAAAGCGTCCAATAATCTCGCTATCAGTAATTGCTCTCCAAACTGTACTTAGCGGAGCTTTTATACTTACCGAAGCCTTTGCAATTAGCTCATTCTCAACTTCAGTAGATATCCGTATTAGTATAGAATTCAGAATCTGATTGAACTCATCTGCTCTTTCAATCATTGGATAATGCCCGGTGTCTTTTATTGTCCGCAGTTCATATCCGTTTTTACAATATTTCTCAAGAGCAACTTCGTCAGTTTCAATGAAATCACTGTTTATGAGATATAGTTTTTGAGGAAGCATCTGCAGCTTTGTTGCAAGCCTCTCTGAATACTTAATTAAATTCTTGTAAGCGGATAGCCCTGCTTCTTTATCGCTGTTTCTAAAATCCTTTCTAATTCTTTCTTTAACCTCTTCAGGTGTATTCGGATGAACAAGTCGCTGATCCACATACGCTTCAGCAGTCTTGCTGAAATCTTCATTAAGCTTAGTCATAAAGGCAGTTATCTGTTGCCTGAACTCAAAAGGAATATCTTCTGATACTGTCTTAAGATTATCAACACCAATAACTCCTATTATCTCATCTGATGATTGCAGCGCTACCTCAATACAAATAGCCCCTGCCATCGAATGGCCTATTAGTACTATGTTCTTAAGATCTTTGTGTTTAATAAAGTCGCGAATATCAAGAGCATACTCTTCAAAAGTATAATCAATTCTTTCGGCAGTCGAATCCCCAAATCCCGGTAAGTCAATAGCATACACTGAATAAACTTCGCTGAAATACTCAATTTGCTCCTCCCAGTAAGTGCTATCAATATTCCACCCATGAACAAATAGCAAATTAATCCTGCCTGATTCCTGATATCTGTAATGCAAATCGACCTGATCTGCCCTTAATTTAATGGAGCTCTTCTTCATACCGTTTCATTTCTATATATGACATAAATAACCAATATTTAGTTCAATCGGCAGGGCACCTATTATTCTGAATATTAATTATTCATCCATTTTTTAAAAGAATTAGACCGGTCGATGCTTACAATAGTCTCCATCTCATCTGCAGGTGGTGTCACTATAACTTTTATCCTGCTTCGCGACCAAGCCACCATCGATTTGATACTCTTCATGCTGATAAAGTATTTCCGGTTAATCCTGAAAAACTCAGAAGGATCTACCATCTCTTCAAGGGTATCGAGAGTATAGTCACACGGACAAGAACTGCCTTCGAAAGTTTTCAGAAACACATTCTTTTCGCAGGCGTAGAAGTAAGCAATGTCGGTGGTTTCTATTTTACGAAACTTATCACCTACCTGTATTAAAAAGCGTTTTCTGAAAGCCGATTTACCTGAAATTGCTGCAATAAGATTTTCGAAGTCAATATTCTGAGAGCTATTTGGCAATCCCTGCGCACCAACAGTATCTTTACCCGAAAGTGTTCTGAATTTCTCAATAGCTTCACTTAAGTCATCTTTGCGAACCGGCTTCAGCAGGTAAGAGATGCTGTTAAGTTTAAATGCCTTAATAGCATACTGATCGTAAGCCGTGGTAAAGATGATGGGTATATTGAGCGATATATTATCAAATATACTGAAGCTTAATCCATCAGATAACTGTATGTCAAGAAATATAAGGTCAACAGTATTGCGACTCAGCCACTTCACAGAATCTTTTATAGAAGTGAGCTTTGCCAATATGTTAAAGTCGGGAGCAGTCTCCTTAAGAAGTTTCTCAAGTCGCTCAGCTGCAATGCTTTCATCTTCAATTATAACTACGTTCATCATAGTCGGGATCTATTAAAGGTAACCTTGCAATATAAAATTCATTTATAAAACTAAACTCAGGATGCTTATCAGATACCATCTGGTATCTCTTTGAGAGATTAATCTGGCCTAAGCCGGTTGAATGAACCGATGATAGCTTAGGCTGTATGTTATTCTTAACTATCAGACAATGATCTTCATAGAATATCTCAATCACCAAAGGCTGTGTTTCGCTTAAAATATTATGTTTTATAGCATTTTCGAGAACCAACTGCAATGAAAGTGGAGGTAAAAGAAACTTTAGAAGCTCCGATTTCACATCAATAGTAAGAACAATAGACTCGCCATACCTTATTTTTTGCAGGAATATATAAGACCTCACGAAGCCTAACTCCTCTTTTAGTGTGACTACCTGTTTTTCAATAGTCTCTAGCACATACCTGTAAATATGGGCGAACTCATCTATGAAGAGCTGAGCCTTCTCAGTATCCTTTTCAATGAGCCCCGATAACACGTTAAGGCTATTGAACATGAAGTGTGGATTGATCTGATTTTTCAACACTTCGAACCTTATATGTGATAACTCCTGCTCTAATTTCTTAGCTTTTATCTGAGCCTGATTACTCTCGTTGAAAAATAAAAAAGCTTCGAGAATAGCCATTGCAATAATGTTTATAACTGACGAAATCAATGCATTAAGCCAGAGTATTGCTATTAATCCTTCTCGATACGGACTTATATAATGCGATATTACTGTTATAACCGATGACCCTATTGTAGCAATGATTATTGCAAACAAAAGTTGAATAGATATCCGCTGAATGATCTTCTTATTCCATCCGAAACGCTTGTTAAGATAATCAATCACTAACAAATCGGGAATTGTTATAATAATCCCTGCAATTGTGCTGAGTATAATACCTGAAGTAACTCGTATGGCAAAATGCACAAATCCACTTAACACATAGAACCCGGTATAGTGGTTGTACACTATTAATATCAACTGAATGATAACCACCAGAGTTAGCACAAACTTAATTAGTTTGCTTATTGGTATCATTCGGTCGATTCTATTCAGTATCATAAAGAGAAATTTTTCCTGACGGTATGATTAAATGCAGTTAGAGTACAAAAGTAAGAATGAAAGACTCATTTATTGAAATAAATGAATCTTTCGTAAATCAAACATTAAACACAACAACTAAAATCTTTTTAAAATGCCTATGCGAGCAGTGAAGTATTGATTGTCAACCGGCATCTTTGCACCTTCGGTCTTGATATCTCTTGATAGCGAACTGTACTTAAATCCAGGTGTTAAGCTCCAGTTTTTGCCTAATGGAATATCAATTCCTGCTGCAACCTGAAAACCCCAGCCATGACCTGAATCTTTAATTATGTCACCTTTATCATTTTCAAGTTCCAGATGACTGTAAAGGGCACCTAACCTGATAAATGGACTTATTCTCAGTGTTTCAGCATTATAATTATACTGTACACCCATTATGTAGCCTGTTTCTTCGAAGGTAATGTCATCACCTAAAAAAGACTCGGTAGAGCTGAAATCATTTCTTCCCCAGCCAGCAAAAACGCCAAGGTAATCATAAATACGGTAATGAACCAGACCTTCAAATCCAATTCCCGGTTTTAAATCAGTGTTTTCAGGTTCATTTGCAGGACATGATATACCACCGTTTAATTCAAGGCCCCATCTTTTTATTTTATCCTGAGCCGATACACTCATAACTGTGAGCGATAATAATGTTGCTAAAACTAAAATTCTTGCTTTCATTGTAATTTGATTTTTGAGTTATATAATTGATTTGGTGATGCAAAAGTATACCGGGCTTTAAAGGACCTAAAATCAATTACGACGAACGCGCTAAATAAGAGGATGAAGGTGTTTTACGATTGATTAAATGGTATTGGGATTGGTTTTAAATAGAAGCGTTTTTTTAGCGTGATTTAAACGTTGTATAAGCGATAAAAAGACGCTTAAAAGACGCTTAAAGGACGCTTAAAGGACGCTTAAACCTCAAATTAATTACCGCTTGATTTCGGATTAAACATTCGATACTTTCACCTGAAATGTGGTTTTTTTGGGTGGTTATAAATTCTTGCTATAATACTTACGATGCTTTACGGCTTATGGTGCCGAAAACTTTCACTGCTTCACGGGTTGGTGTGCCGGAAACTCTATAACAATTGTCTAGGGGTAGCTTCGTGTTAGCGGGTTTTTAACCTGCTTCTTTTTACTCCGTAAGCGAAGTATATTACCAAACCTAATGCCAGCCATATCAAAAACCGAAGCCAGTTGGTTATGCCAAGGTGAGACATTAGGTAGAAGTTTGTGATCAGTCCAAGCACCGGCAGTAAGGAAAGTCGTTTTATTACAGCTGCTATTGTAGCTCCAAAAGCTACAATGATGAAGACATAATGTGGAATATTATGCAGAAAAGCATCAAAAGTGGTTTCACCGGGTAGTGGGGTAAGCTGATACAGTCCTTTTAAATCTTCCATATCCATTGTCGCCATCATGATTAAAATTACTGTCCATATTATAGGCAGATATATCCTGCTGTCAATATAGGGTACCCTGAATTTGCCTGTGCCTTTTCCTCCAAGCTTTCCGGTTGGCACTTTACCGCCATCCAGGATTAATATTCCTCCTGATACAAGCACAAAAGCAAATAATGTACCTATACTTGTCAAGTCGGTTACTTCGGTGAGGTTCATAAACAGGGAAGGTACCGCAACAATTATTCCAGTGATTATAGTGGCAAAGCCTGGTGTCCGGTATTTACGGTGAAGTTTGGAGAAAACCGGAGGCAATAATCCATCGCGACTCATGCTCATCCATATACGTGGTTGGCCTACCTGAAACACCAACAGAACACTTGCCATTGCAATTATGGCACTTAGTGCTATGATACCTGATAATTGTGGTAAGTTTATTTCATGAAAAACATAGGCAAGCGGATCAGCTACACCCAGTAGGTGATAGCTAACCATGCCGGTAAGTACCAGACTTATTGCTACATATAGAATAGTAGTGATTACCAGCGAGTATATCATTGAACGAGGCAGGTCTCTCTGTGGGTTCCTACATTCCTCGGCAGTTGTTGATATTGCATCAAAGCCTATATATGCAAAAAATACCCCCGATACTCCTTTAAGCACTCCACCAATACCATTTGGAGCAAAAGGCGACCAGTTGCCCGGGTCAACATAAAATGCACCAACTGCGATCACAACCAGGAGTATGAGAACTTTAAGTATCACCATAATGTTACCTGCAGTCTTTGACTCTTTTATTCCGGTGTAAACCAGCCAGGTAATAGCAACTACAATCGCAAAAGCCGGAATATCAGCAATTACTCTTATTCCAAATAACTGAGGAGCATTTAGCCATGCTTTATACGCTTCATGCAAATCGAAGGGTAATGCCGAGACTGCGATTCCCTGCGAAATCAACTCAACTGCTGCATTATATCCGCGCGAAGCGCTCAGGTAATCAATAGCCATGAACTCGGGAATTGAGATCCCTAAGCCCGATAACAATCCTACGAAGTAGCCCGACCATGATATTGCAACAGCTATATTACCTACTGCATATTCCATTATCAGGTCCCAACCTATTATCCAAGCCACCAACTCGCCAAAACTGGCATAAGCATAAGTGTACGCACTTCCGCTAAGCGGCAAGGATGATGCAAACTGAGCATAACATAAGGCCGAGAATCCGCAAGCAATAGCCGAGAAGATAAATAACAACGAAACTGCAGGACCACCAGCCGAAGCTGCATTGCCTATTGTACTGAATATGCCGGCACCAATAATTGCAGCTATACCTAATGAAGTTAGATCTCTTACTCCTAACTCCTTACGCATGCTCTTGCCTTTGCTTTCCTCAAGATCAGCTTGCAATAATATCTGATCAATCGACTTACGCCTGAATAATGAGTTGAATTGCACAGTTTATTAGTTAAGTGGTCAAATATAGGATTTTTAACTTTCAGGATATATGAGAATAAAAAATTAACCGTTATATGCTATTGATTTCTATTGTGGCAATGCAATTAATGATTATTGGTTTTTACAGCATGCTAAAATTCAATCAATTGAGTCGCTTCAGGCGTTTATACTTATTTAAGACAAAGGGAGATGACATAATTTATGATCTGTATCAAAACGAACCACTTCTTAGTACGCTTGCGTACACTATAGAGTTAGTTCCAATAATGGTGATTCTGTTAAAATGCCCGTTAATAAAGGGTTTCAGAGGTTTGGCATAATAAATGTATTAGTCTATTTTTTTCAGAAGCAATATGATCAAGATAAAGAATTTGAATAAATCTTACTCAACAGGTGCCAATAAACTGCATGTGTTAAAAGGAATTGATTTAAGGATTGAAAGTGGTGAGTTCGTTTCAATCATGGGTTCATCAGGTTCGGGCAAATCAACATTACTTAACATAGTTGGTATTCTTGATGAGTATGACACTGGTGAGTATTACCTCGATAATACTTTGATAAGGAATCAAACAGAGACGAAGGCTGCTGCCCTGCGTAATAGGTATATCGGTTTCGTATTCCAGTCGTTCAACCTAATATCTTTTAAAAATGCGGTTGAGAATGTGGCACTACCACTTTATTATCAGAATGTTAGCCGTAAGAAGAGGAATAACATAGCAATGGAATATTTGGAGCGAATGGGGCTAAAAGAATGGGCAGAACACATGCCTAATGAGCTTTCAGGGGGACAAAAACAGCGTATAGCTATTGCACGTGCACTCATATCAAAACCTAAAGTAATTTTGGCTGATGAGCCAACAGGTGCACTTGATACTGCTACCAGTTACGAAGTTATGCAAATTCTTAAAGAGATTAATGCCGAGGGTATTACAATTATTATCGTAACTCATGAAAATGATATAGCGCACATGACTAAGCGGATTGTTCGCCTTAAAGACGGCCTAATTGAGCATGAGCAGATTAATGGGCATCCGGTTGTTGATAGTCGAGTTATTATCTAAGTTGATGAGTAAGAAATAATCTTCAAAAGAACTGTCAATATGTTTGATACAGATAAATGGAATGAGATTTTTAGCACAATAAGTAAAAACAAAATGCGCACTTTCCTTACCGGCTTTAGTGTTGCATGGGGTATTTTTATGCTTATCATTCTGCTGGGGTCAGGCAATGGATTGGAAAATGGTGTGAAAAAGGAGTTCGCTTCTTCGGCCACTAATACGATCTGGATTTGGAGCGGTCAAACAAGCCTGCCTTATAAAGGTATGAAGCCGGGTAGGAACATCCAGATGAAAACCGACGATTACTTCCAGTTAAGAAGAACTGTGAATGGAATTGATATGGGTTCGCCCAGATCAAATATTTGGGGTAATAACATTCTAACTTATAAAAAACAAAATGGAACATTTAATATTCGTACTGTTTATCCTGACTATCAGCACATTGAAAAGCTGGATATTTTACAGGGAAGGTTTGTTAATGAAGCCGATATTGAACAATACCGGAAAGTAACAGTAATAAGCACTCAGGTACTGGATGCTCTGTTTAAAGGTGAAGATCCTATTGGCAAATATATAACAGTAAATGGTGTAGCTTTTAAAGTAGTGGGTGTTTTTAAGGACGATGATGGTCGTGATGATAATATGCGTATGATCTACCTCCCAATGACCACCGCTCAAAGAGTGTATGCAGGTGACGACCGTATTCAGACTATTGCAGTTACTGTAGGCAATGCATCAGCCGAGCAGAGTAAACAAATTGAAACTGCTATTAAAGAGAAACTTGCAACGATACACAAGTTTGACGTTAACGACCCGAGGGCGATTGGCTCATGGAATAGCCTCGAACAATTTACCCGGTTTAATAAGCTTTTTTCAGGTATAAGACTATTTATTTGGGTTATTGGTTTCGGCACTATCATTGCCGGAATTGTAGGGGTAAGCAATATAATGATCATTGTGGTTAAGGACCGTACAAAGGAGATTGGGATACGAAAAGCTATGGGTGCTACTCCATGGAGTATTATTAGTCTGGTACTTCAGGAGGCGATTTTAATTACCTCATTTGCAGGATATATAGGGTTAGTGCTTGGAGTTATTTTACTTGAAACAATTGGCTCAAAAATTGAATCAAATTTCTTCAGTCAGCCCCATGTTGATCTTAAAGTGGCAATTTATGCCTTAATTCTGCTTGTTGCAAGCGGTGCACTGGCTGGTTTTATTCCGGCACGTAAAGCTGCTGCCATAAAGCCTATTGAAGCATTGAGAGATGAATAATTTAAACTATTTAAACGAGATTTCGCATGTTTGATCTTGACAGATGGCAGGAAATAATGAGCGCATTGAAAAAGAATAAGATGCGTACCTTTCTTACTGCTTTTGGCGTTTTTTGGGGGATTTTTATGCTCGTTATTATGTTAGGTGCAGGCAATGGTCTGAAAAACGGTGTCACCGGCGACTTCGGCGACTTCGCTACTAATAGCGTTTTCATGTGGACTCGTAACACAACCATGCCTTATAAAGGATTACCCAGAGGAAGACATTATAATTTTAAACGTGATGATATTGAAGCATTGCGTAGAGAAGTACCCGAAATTGAAATAATATCTCCACGTACTCAGGGCGGCGGTTTGCAAAATGGTAATAATGTTGTGAGAGGTACCAAATCAGGCGCTTTTTCAATCATGGGCGATTACCCCGAATGGAATGAGATTGACCCTGTGACTATTACAGGTGGAAGATTTCTGAACCAGGCCGATATCAAGGAGCGAAGAAAGGTGGCAGTAATAGGAAAGAAAGTTCAGGATATATTATTTACAAACGGCGAGAATCCAATAGGTCAATACATAGAGTTACAAGGTATCTATTTTCAGGTAGTCGGTACATTCAAGCCTTTGAATTCAGGGGTGAACTTTGGCGGCGATAAAGAACAAACTATCTATATACCACTAACTACCTTCCAGAGAATTTATAATTGGGGTGATATAATTGGCTGGTTTGCATTTACCTCAAAGGATGGTATTCCTGCTTCAGTAGTCGAAGAAAAAGCAAGTTCAGTGCTTAGAAGACGCCATCTCGTTTCGCCCGATGATAAGCAGGCAATAGGCTCTTTTAATATGGAAAAGGAGTACAATCAGATGACCGGACTCTTTGCAGGTATCAATGGTCTTATTTGGATAGTAGGCGTAGGTACCCTCCTTGCCGGAGTTATTGGCATCTCGAATATTATGCTTGTAATTGTGAAAGAAAGAACTAAAGAAATTGGTATTCAACGCGCTATTGGTGCATCACCTGCAAAGATCATATCGCAGATTATCACCGAATCGGTATTTCTCACAACCTTCGCGGGATATTTTGGACTTGTTGTGAGTGTTGCAATACTCGAAGGTATAAGTAAAATGCTTGCCAGCGGGAGTGCCGGTGAGAGATCTATGTTTCAGAATCCTGGAATTGATTTTAACATGGCAATTATGGCACTAATTATACTGGTAATATCAGGCGCTATCGCAGGATTAATACCTGCACGAAAAGCAGTAAAGATAAAACCAATTGATGCATTAAGATACGAATAGGATTGATGAAAGATGTGAGTATCAAAGACATGAAAAGGAAAAATAGTAAAACAAAGAAATAATTCGAAACTGATCATTTAACATTAATAGCATGAAAACGGCATTCAAAATTATTATTGGTTTAGTAATACTAGTTGTATTTGGTGGTACAATAGTTTATCTATACAAAAAATCGGTAGCAAAGCCTGTTGTGTTCGAAACTACCAGTGCACAGGTAACCAACATTGTTAAGAAGACTGTAGCAACCGGAAAAATAGTGCCTCGTAAGGAGATAGAGATAAAGCCACAGGTTTCAGGTATTATTTCAGAGCTTTATGTCGAAGCAGGTCAGAAGGTTAAGAAAGGTGATATGATTGCCAAAGTGCGTATCATCCCAAATATGATTAGTTTGAATGAGGCCGAATCGCGTTTGAACAGGGCAAGGCTCTCGAGAGATGATGCACAGAAGAATTATGATCGTCAAAAGTCACTTTTCGATAATAAGGTAATTGCTATAGCCGAACTGCAGAATGCTGAGCTTACTTTAAATACTGCTAAAGAAGCAGTTGAGGCTGCCGAAAATAATCTGCAGTTGATTCGTGAAGGTGTTACAAAAAAGGCAGGCGAAGCAAGTAACACTATTATAAGATCAACAATTGAAGGTATGATCTTGACAGTACCGGTTGAAATAGGTAATTCGGTTATTGAAAGTAACACTTTTAATGATGGTACAACCATAGCAACCGTAGCAGATATGGGTGAAATGATCTTTAAAGGTAAAGTTGATGAATCGGAGGTTGGCAAACTTCACCAGGGTATGGAACTTATACTTACAGTAGGCGCCATAGATACTGAAAAATTTGTCGCCAAACTTGAACATATTTCCCCAAAAGGAGTTGAAGAGAACGGTGCAATTCAATTTGAAATTCGTGCAGCTGTTGAGCTCAAAAGTAATCAGTTTATCAGAGCCGGATATAGCGCAAATGCTGATATTGTCCTTGAAAAAAAGGATAGCGTTCTTGCAATTCAGGAGAGCTTACTGAAATTTTCTGATGATACTACCTGGGTTGAGATAGAAAAAGCGCCTCAGGTATTTGAGAAACGGGTTATTAAAACAGGCTTAAGCGACGGATTGAATGTTGAAGTTCTTGACGGACTAACTAAAACTGACAAGATCAAGATTCAGATAGCTCAGGAAACTCCAAAGAAGTAGTGTACAGCTAAATGGTCATGATCAGTATTTAATTGATGCTTATATTTGCATCCCAAAGATTCTTAGAATACTTTATGGCCAAAGCTGTTTACATGAGATGGATCGCTGATCCAATGAAAAGGTTTGTTACTAATAGTTCTACAAGTGGAATTCTCTTAATTCTTGCAGCATTAGTCGCGATAATAATTTCAAATACTCAGTACGCCGAAGGGTTTCACCATATGTGGGAAACTAAACTGGCATTCTCATTTGGCGGTTTCTCTTTGTCGAAAGATATTCATCATTGGATCAATGATGGATTGATGGCAATTTTCTTCTTTGTTGTTGGCCTTGAGTTGAAACGTGAAATTATCGCCGGCGAATTGAGCACTCCGCGAAAGGCAATTATGCCAATTGCTGCTGCAATTGGAGGAATGATTTTCCCTGCGCTTATTTATCTGGCTTTCAATCATCCTCTCTCTATTACCGGAAATGGTTGGGGCATCCCGATGGCAACTGATATTGCTTTCGCTTTAGGTATCCTTTATCTTTTAGGCGATAAAGTTCCAATTTCACTGAAAATATTCCTAACTGCCTTAGCTATTGCCGATGACCTTGGAGCAGTGCTTGTTATTGCCTTTTTCTATACATCCGATATAAACCTTTCAAGTCTTGTTACAGGTGCTATGTTTCTCGCTGTAATGATAGTTGGAAACCTTATAGGGGTGAGAAGTACCGGGTTTTACGGTTTACTGGGTATTGGCGGATTGTGGCTTGCTTTCCTTATGTCGGGGGTTCATCCTACAATTGCCGCGGTACTAACTGCCTTTACAATTCCGGCTTCTGTTGTAGTACCTGAATCCATATTTCACCGCAAAATGAGCTCGTTACTTGAGAAGTTCAATAAGGCAACACCAAACGATAAATCTACTATCACTCTCGAACAACAAAAAATTCTTCACAAGATAGAACATCTAACCACCGAAGCTTCAACACCTTTGCAAAGACTTGAGCATTCATTACACCCGTTAGTTGCATTCATTGTGATTCCTCTTTTTGCACTTGCCAATGCTGGTGTTACTATCGATTTAAATAACCTTTCAAACCTAACTAGCTCTATAACTTTAGGAGTTTCACTTGGATTGTTTGTAGGCAAATTTATAGGTGTAACGGGAGTTGTATATCTTATTACAAAACTCAAATTGAGTGATTTGCCCGATGGAACTAACTGGAAACACATTATAGGAGCAGGTTTTCTTGCTGCTATAGGCTTTACAATGTCACTCTTTATTTCTGAGCTGGCCTTTACCGACAAAAATATGGTAGAACAGGCTAAGATTGGTATCATTCTTACATCAACTATTGCAGGAATTATTGGTTATAGTATAATCAGAAAAGCTGGCACAAAGTAAATTATTTTAGATTTGAATGAAAAAAATTTATATCTTTATCACTTAAAATTCAATTGTATAGGTGAGGTTATCAGCTAATCTATTGTGGCACGATAAATATTGGTTTAAATCGGTTATAGGTAATGATATATCTTTAGTTTTATGGATGATAATTCTGTAACATACTCCTCAAAAATCGCCTGCGGTCTCAAAGAGAACAGCTTCGAGCTTGCTCTTAAGGCGCTTAATGCCGGTGTTTGGAGTTGGATTTCTGGCACAGGTTGGGTTACATGGAATGATATATGTTATCAGTTATTTGACCAGGAGCCGGGTCCTGTATCTATTGATGCCTGGATGGCTAAAGTTCATAAGGAAGATAAAGAGCGAGTTGAAGAGATGTGGAGCAGAATACCATTTCATCCCGGGTGGTTTGAGATGGAGTTCAGAATTATTATCAATGAAGCAGTTAGATGGATAAGGCTCTCCGGATATTTCATACCTGCAGGTAATGATACCCCTGAACATGTTACAGGCGTCATGATTGATGTTACCGAAGAGAAATACTTCAATCAGAAATTACACGATGCCAACTTCACAAAAGATAAGTTCTTCTCAATAATAGCGCATGATCTGAGGAGCCCTTTCACCTCAATTCTTGGTTTTTCGAGGCTACTTAACGAAGAATACGATGACTTTTCGCACGATGAGAGGAAAATGATGATCAAGCAGATACTTACATCAACCGAATCGACCTTTCAATTGCTCGACAACCTTCTCACATGGGCTAAATCGCAACTCGGCCGTACTTCGTTCTCTCCCGAACCGTTTGATATTGAGAATCTGATAATTGAAACTATTAATCTTTTAATATCTCAGGCCAAAATTAAATCCATTTCCCTAAAGGCAGTCATATTAAGCAAAACAACTGTATTTGCTGATGTTAATATGATTCGTACGGTGCTGAGGAATCTTATTTCTAATGCTATTAAGTTCTCTTATGAGGGTGCGATGATAACTATTGAAACACAGGTTAACGATGGGTTTGTGACTGTAAAAGTAAAAGATACAGGCACAGGAATTGAACCTGTTACTTTAAGAGCATTGTTTAGCATAGATGAAAAAGTATGTTCTTCAAAAGGAACTGCTAATGAGAAGGGTACCGGCCTCGGACTTATTCTATGCAAAGAATTTGTCGAAAAGAACGGCGGCTCTATCTCTGTCGAAAGCAAAGTCGGTATAGGCTCTACATTCTGCTTTACAATACCGGTTAAATAATCGAATCAGTTGTCAGATTTTTGCTTAAATAAACAGAGAAAGTCTATAAATTAGCTGCTACTAATTTTTATTCATAAACCTAACTCCAGTTATTTATGTTCCGCAACACAATTACCTGTATAACAGTTGTTTTAATGCTGTTATTAGCAAATGGTTGTGCTAAAAGCACTGTTAAAAGCGAAGAAGAAATGGAAAACCAACGTCAGGGTTTAATCCCTTCAAACACCGCCTTAAAACCTGCATCGGATGTAGATGTGGCCCAGAGATTATCAATCTTTGCTCCTGTTACTCTTACTGCCGACATTTCACATCTTTCAGACAAAGAAAAACAGATGCTTCCGCTACTTTTCGAAGCAGCCGAAATCATGGATAACATTTTCTGGCAGCAGGCTATTGGCAATAAAGATCAATTCCTTGCAGCTATTGAGGATGAAGCAACTCGTAAATTTGCTGAAATCAATTATGGACCCTGGGACAGATTAAATGGAAATAAGCCATTCATAGAAGGTATCGGTACTAAACCTGCAGGCGCAAATTTCTACCCTGCCGATATTACAAAAGAAGAGTTTGATGCTCTTAAAAATGATGATAAGAATAGCCAGTACACACTGATAAGAAGAAATGAAGATAATTCACTTAAAGTTGTATGGTATCATGAAGCTTATGCATCGCAGGTTAAACGCGCTGCTGAGTTACTAAAGCAAGCATCTGAGCTAGCTGAAGATGCAGGTTTAAAGAAATATTTATCTCTCAGGGCCGAAGCTTTACTCACCGATAAATATCAGGAAAGTGATTTTGCATGGATGGATATGAAAACATCCAACATAGACTTTGTTATAGGACCAACTGAAAATTATGAAGATGCATTAAATGGTGTAAAAGCTGCTAATGAAGCATTTATACTCATTAAGGATGTTGAGTGGAGCAATCGCTTATCACACTTTGCTGCACTATTACCCGAACTTCAGAAAGGCCTTCCAGTTGAGCAGAAATATAAGAATGAAGTTCCTGGTGCTGATGCCGATCTGAATGCTTATGATGTAATATTCTATGGCGGCGATTGCAACTCAGGTAGCAAAACTATCGCAATCAATCTGCCTAACGATGAGCAGGTACAGCTACAAAAAGGCTCAAGAAAACTGCAGTTAAAGAATGCAATGAAAGCCAAATTTGATAAAATTCTTGTTCCAATTTCTGATCAACTTATTGATAAATCACAGCAACAATATATCAAATTTGATGCATTCTTTGCAAACACAATGTTTCATGAAGTGGCTCATGGCTTAGGCATAAAGAATACATTAAATGGTAAAGGCACAGTCAGAGAAGCACTTAAAGAGCAGTATTCGGCAATTGAAGAGGCCAAAGCCGATATTCTTGGTCTTTATATGGTGACAAAACTTTTTGAAATGGGTGAACTCAAAGAAGGTGAAGTAATGGACAATTACGTGACCTTCATGGCAGGTATATTCCGTTCAGTGCGATTTGGCGCTGCCAGTGCCCATGGTAAAGCAAACATGCTTACCTTCAACTATTTTGCCGAAAACGGTGCTTTCGACTATAGCAATGGCACTTATAAAGTGAACTTCGACAAGATGAAAGTTGCTGTTGAAAGTCTTGGTGCTAAGATACTTCAAATGCAGGGTGATGCCGATTATGAAGGTGTTAAGAACCTGATTGCAACCAAATCGGTAATTCCTCAGGCTTTACAGAATGACCTGAACAGACTTAAAGATGCAAATATCCCTGTTGATATCGTGTTTACACAAGGTAAATCAGTAATGGGATTGTAATTTCAACTGTTCAATTTTGAAATTTTGTCGTTCATTTCCGAACAACGGCATACCAAAAAATTGATCTTTTGTGAAGATAAATTCAGTATTTCTTTGAAATACAAGTAAGTATAAGTATGGCACGATTTAGGTGATAAACTTCGGTTAATCATAGTGTTCGGCCGCATCTGATAATGGGAAGAAGTATATAAATAAAGAACGGTCGAAATGATTACTTGCGTTTTCCTTTAATCGATACCAAAACAAATCAAACAATAACAAAACCATGAGAAAACTATTATTTTCACTGATACTTCTTATAAGCGTCAGTTTTAGTAAAGCAGGTAATCCACCAGATGAGGGTATGTGGTTACCGATGTTCGTTGAAAGATTGAATTATGTTGATATGCAAAAGATGGGGCTTAAGCTTACCCCTCAGGAATTATACGATATAAATCATTCAAGCCTTAAAGATGCAATTGTTAACCTTGGTGGCTTCTGTACTGCCGAGGTAGTTTCATCACAAGGGCTTTTGTTCACAAATCATCATTGCGGGTATGAAGCTATACAAAAACATAGTTCAGTAGAGCATGATTATCTTACCGATGGTTTTTGGGCAGCAAGTTTCGAAGAAGAGTTGCCTAATGAAGGATTAACAGTATCATTCCTTGTAAGAATGGACGATGTTACCAACCTTGTAACCGAGAAACTGAAACCAGAGATGTCGGAAACCGAAAGAAGTGCAATGATATCGAGGGTTATTGAAGGTCTTAAAACTGATGCTTCTGAAAACGGCAAATATCAAGTATCAGTTAAAAGTTTCTATAATGGCAACGAGTATTATCGTTTTGTTTATGAAGTATATAGAGACATTCGCTTAGTTGGTGCTCCTCCATCAGCCGTTGGTAAGTTTGGTGGTGATACCGATAACTGGATGTGGCCACGTCACACCGGCGACTTTTCAATATTCCGTATCTATGCAGCACCCAACGGTTCACCTGCAGATTATTCAAAAGATAATGTTCCTTTAAAACCAAAACATTTCCTTACAATTTCACCTAATGGAATCCAACCAAATGATTTCACTATGGTATGGGGTTTTCCGGGAATTACCGACAGGTACAGAACATCACACGGCATAAATGCAACCCTCAACGAGATTAATCCTGCTATTGTAAGAATGGGAGGGGTTATACTTGATGAAATGAAAAAGGATATGGATGCTTCTGACGAAACCAGAATTAAATATGCTGCTCATTATGCCGGCCTGGCTAATTTCTGGAAGAACAAGATAGGAGAAACCAGAGGTTTGAAACGTCTTGATGTTTACTCAAAGAAAAAAGCAATTGAAGAACATTTTACTCAGTGGGTAAATGCCGATCAGCAGAGAAGGGAAATATACGGTAACGTATTGCAGGATATGGCAAATTCCTATGATCAGCTAAACTCAACAGGTTATAACAAGCAACTGTGGTACTTCTCAATGGCTTTTTATGGCTCTAAGGCATTGCCTTTTCCACTTGCAAATCAAGGTATGATCAATATCCTTAAGAGCGGCCAAAAAGGAGATGAGTTGAAAGCTTCGCTCGCACCAATGATGGAAGCAGGTAAAGAGCACTTTAAGGATTATAACCCAGCAACTGAAAAGAAAATATTGATCGCCATTCTACAAACTTTCAAAAATGATCTACCCGCAGCTTTCCTACCTGATATCTATAATGAGATAGACAAAAAGTATAAAGGTAATATTGCAAGTTATGTTGATATGATTTTTAAGGAATCAGTGCTTGTTGACGAAGGTCGATATAATGCATTCTTAAAGAAACCATCGTTGAAAAAACTAGAAAAGGATCCCGCTTCTAAGCTAACTAACTCTTTCTATAGTTATTTCATGACTCAGACTATGGTTGCTAACGCAGCACAAGAAAAATTAGATAAAGCTGAACGCCTGTTTGTTGACGGTTTGCGTAAAGCTAACCCCGATAAGGTATATTACCCCGATGCCAACTCTACTTTAAGAGTATCGTACGGACAAGTACTTGATTATTTCCCAGCCGATGCTGTACATTATGATTACGTTACTTATGCTGATGGTATTCTTGAAAAGGAAGACCCAACAAACGAAGAGTTTGTTGTACCTGCTAAGCTTAAGGAGCTTATTCTTAAAAAAGATTTTGGAAAATGGCGTGATAAAGAGGGTCGCTTACCGGTATGCTTTATTTCAAATAATGATATCACAGGTGGTAACTCCGGAAGCCCAATGCTTAACGGTAAAGGCGAGTTGATTGGTATAGCATTCGACGGTAATTGGGAAGCGATGAGCGGTGATATAGCCTTTGAGCCCGCATTACAGCGCACCATTAGCGTTGATATCAGATATGTCTTATTTATCATCGATAAATTCGCAAATGCACAGAGATTGATCCAGGAACTTAAGTTTGCTGAGTCTAACTACTAAAATTGTACTTATGCAGTAAAAACAAAGGGAAAGTGTTAAGCTTTCCCTTTGATTATTATATCCCGTCGCATTTATGTGCAACATTAATATCAACTGTTTACTGCCACTTTGAGTATGGGTTTTTAGCCAGATTAGCATTCAGATATCTATCGTCAAAAGTAACCTCTTCACCTACCCACGATGGCTTTTCAAACTCAGTATCCTCGTTAGGGATCTCTATTTCAGCTACAACAAGGCCTTCATTATCTCCATGAAATACATCAACTTCCCATATATTACCCTCGTGAGGGAATGTGTATCTCTCCTTTTCAATACATCCTATTTTGCATGAGTCTCTCAGCATCTCCTCGGCATCGGCAATAGGTATCTTATACTCGTACTCTTTACGAACCAGGTTGCTTATCTTTATCTTCACTCCAATGTATGCAGTTTCGCCTGCTATTCTAACACGCACCAGCCTATCGCGCTCAATGCAGATATAACCTTGCATATACTTGACCGGAGCTGCTAAATGGCGGTAATCATCAGAGGTTACAAGGAATTTACGTTCAATTTCAAGTGCCATAATTAGGATAGGTTTAGTTGTTCATCTTATACTCTAACAAATATAACCATATAAACAATAAAAACAGATAAGCCGGCACCTGTGATTTTTAATCTCATCAGTGCCGGCTTATTATTTTATGTGCATCTAAAGATTGATGCCTGATCGTTTTTTATTGCTTATTCTCTTGCTTTTGCAGTTGAATTATTTACAAGTGTGAGCTCATCAATAATGTTTCTTGCTCCAGCATACTTGTCAACAATAAAGAGTACATAGCGAATGTCAACATTTATAGTTCTCTGAAGTTCCGGTTCAAAAGCGATATCGCCACTCATAGCTTCCCAGTTGCCATCAAATGCAAGACCTATCAGTTCGCCGTTTGCATTTAATACCGGGCTACCTGAGTTACCACCTGTAATATCGTTTGTTGAAAGGAAACAAACAGGCATTTCTCCATTTTCGCCCCATGGACCAAAGTCTTTAGCTGCGTATAGATCTTTAAGTTTTTGAGGTACAACAAATTCCCAATTTGATGGGTCTTCTTTTTCCATTATACCCTTCATTGTTGTCACATAATTGTAATGTACAGCATCAGCAGGGTAGTAGTCAAGAACTTTACCATAAGTTAAGCGCATGGTTGAGTTTGCATCAGGATAGAACTTGCGATCGGGTTGCATTTCTCTTAAACCAGCTATGAACAACCTGCTGGCTCGCTCTAATTTTGCAGTAGCATCTTTTATAGCTTTCTGATTTTCAGTAAACTGATTAGTAAATGTAGTAATAAGTCTGTAAGCTGGATCTTTTTCAAGTTTCTTTATATCAGGATTGTTTATGAAAGCATCAACTTTCGCCTTATCGGTGAACATTGATGTGTTGTAGATTGATGCCACTATCTTCGAGAAGTCGTTCTTGTTTTTAGCAACCAGCTCTCTGAATTCCTTAGGCTGCTGATTAACAGGCACACCATCATAATACATCTGTAACATTGCAGTCATCAGCTTGATATCGGTGCTTAAGTTATAGTTCTTGAAGTGACGCTCGCTGTTTTTAAGTAGGTTTTCCTTTATACGGGTTAATTTTTCAGGAGAAGGCTTTTCAGTTTTTAACTCAGTTGCAAGTGCATTGAATGATTGTGCAAGTGTCATTATTTCGGCACCGCGGGCAGCTTCAATGTAGTACCATCTCTGGAGAATATACTCATTTGAAGTGTTGTAAGAATTTTCGAAATCCGATAACACATTACCATATTTGGCTTTACGTTCGGGAGTTTCATTAACCCATTTAGCAAAATCAGCTTCTATTTTCTGTTTTTCTTCATAAACCTTAAGGCGTTTTAAACCTCTTGTTTGGCCAATATAATATTTCCAATAATTAGCGATACCTGCATATTTTGATGCATACTTAATGCTTATCTCGCGGTTGGCATCCATATCTTCACGCATAATAGCAAGCTTTTTTGCTCTTATGTTCACAATGGTTGGGTTACCCATATTTATTGCCTGGTTAACACCCCATGAAGTAAGATAACGATCGGTACTTCCCGGATATCCCATAATCATTGCATAATCACCTTTCTGTACACCACTTGTTGATACTGCAAGGTGGCGACGTGGCTTAAGAGGTACATTATTTACTGAGTAATCAGCGGGCTTTCCATCAGGGCCGGCATATACTCTAAACATAGCGAAATCGCCTGTATGGCGGGGCCACATCCAGTTGTCGGTGTCAGCGCCAAATTTTCCTATTGATGAAGGAGGTGCTCCCACTAAGCGAACATCACGAAATACTTCATACACGAAGAGGTAGAATTCATTGCCTCTGAAGAAACTAGCAACTCTTGCCTGATAGCCAGTTCCTTTTTCAGCTTCGTCTGTAATGGTTTTTGATAATTGTGCAATCTTTTCAACTCTCTCAGCTTCAGTCATTTTATCATTGAGGCCGTCGAGTATCCTTTTGGTAACATCCTCTATTCTTACTAGGAAACGAGCAGTAAGGCCTTCGTTTGGAAGCTCTTCTTTAAAACTTTTAGCCCAGAAACCATCAGCAAGATAATCATGTTCAACAGTACTGTGCGACTGAATAGCACCGTATCCACAGTGGTGGTTTGTAAGTACAAGTCCTTGGCTACTAATGATCTCGCCGGTACAGCCATTGCCAAACTGTATGATAGCATCTTTTAAACTTGCATTGTTGATGCTATAGATCTCTTCAGCAGTAAGCTTAAGGCCTTGATTCTGCATGTCAACATAATTCAGTCGCTCTATAAACAGAGGCAACCACATTCCCTCATCGGCCCTGGCAAAGGTGCTGAGTGTAATAAGGAACAGGAAAATTAACTTTTTCATAATTGGTGTGTATATATTTATTAAACGTATTTTTCGCCTTTCTCAATCATGACATCATTTACGAACTGTCTGATCTGCTGTTCATCTTCTTTACGGCAAATAAGCAATGTGCCTTCTTCCTCAACTACAATGTACCCATCAAGCCCCTGCAAAACTACCAATTTATCCTTTGGCATGTTAACAATACAGTTTTTACTATCGTACATCATCACATTTTGCCCCACAACAGTATTACTGTCGTTGTTTTTAACTCTTGTGTCGTATAATGAGCCCCAAGTACCTAAGTCGCTCCAACCGAAATCGGACGATAAAACATACACGTTATCAGCTTTTTCCATCACACCGTAGTCAATTGATATGCTTTTGCACATCGAATAGGTATTTTCAATGAAAGCTGGTTCATCAGGTGTATTATACTTACCAATTCCACCTCTGAAGAGGTTATCTACATCAGGCAAGTGTTGTGCGAACGATTGCATAATTGTCTTCAGGCGCCAGATGAAAATGCCTGAATTCCACAAAAAGTCGCCGCTTGCAAGAAATTGCTTAGCCATTTCAAGCTGAGGTTTTTCGGTAAAAGTCTTTACTTTCTTAATTCTTGGATCGTCAGGGTAAGGTACACTATCCTGGAACTGAATATACCCATAACCGGTATCGGGTCGGTTGGGCTGAATGCCTAGCGTTAACAACCAGTCGTTTTTACTGGTTGCCTCTAAAGCCGCGGTTATTACCTCGGTAAAGATTTCTTCCTTTAGAATAATGTGATCGGAAGGTGCAACTACAACATTAGCATCGGGATTACGCTGCAGTATTGTATAATTGGCATAAGCTATGCAAGGTGCTGTGTTCCTGCGCGATGGTTCGCATAGAACCTGCGATTCATTTATTGCAGGAAGTTGTTTAAGCACAAGCTCTTTATAACTATCGTTCGTAACGATGTATATATTTTCGGGCGGACATACCTTAAGAAACCTCTTAAAAGTTGCCTGAATCAATGTTTCGCCTGTTCCCAGTATATCAATAAACTGTTTAGGATGATCTTTTCTGCTCATAGGCCAAAAGCGTGCTCCAACACCACCGGCCATGATAATGCAATAGTTATTTTGATTCATAAATTAATATTTTATCTTTCTGGTTTTCAATTAAACATGTTTGTATGAACAATGTTAGCGGGTTAGGCTGTTTTTTGATTTTCAATCACTTCAACAACAGCCAGCGGATTGAACAGGTATGTTCGATTATTGTCTAAGCAAATACAGCGGTAGCGCTTTCTCAATTTTTCACCCATCCTGAATAGTTTACCTCCATTAAACCTGAATATAGTATCGGGTTTAAGGCTTGATATCAATGTGCCACCTTTATCAGCATCAAATTCTCTAAGTGCCTCAACCAAAGGTACAAAAGTAGTACTTGATGCTTGTGGATTAATTAAATAGTTTAAGTATACAAATTTAAGATTTTCGGGGAATATATCAGCAAGAATATATTTTTGTGCTAATTGACGGTAAGCATCTTTCCATGCCTTACCATGTGGTGCCATACGTCGTTTGTAACCAAAATGTACTTCGGCATGAGCCATCTCATGCAACAAGGTTATGAGAAAGCTATATTTGTTAAGATTGTGATTTACTGAAATATATGAAGCACTACCTGAATATGAGCCTCTGAAATCGCCTAATTTCGAGCTCCTGCTTCTGGTAATACGCAATATAACAGGATGCTGATTGAACCAGGTATGAACCATTTCAACAGCTTTTTCAGGAATATACTCGGTTAAGGCCTGCCTCAGAGTCCTACTTTTGTTCATTAAAACTTAGCAATGAATTATCCTGCTTTGGTGTAGCTGTACATCCACAATTATTAAAGCGCTTTGCCGATTTGTACTTGTTTTTCCTGTATTGTGGTGTTGAACAGGATGCTACCATAAAAGCAATCAAAATCACAAGGAGGGATATAGGAAATTTAATGCGAAATTTCATCTCTTTTTTCTTTTTTAAGTTTTTTGCAGTGCCCAAAATTAGCAAATAATTAATAACACAATAGCTTATAACTGAAATCATTTAGTGTAATTTATGTGTTACTTAGAAAGTATTGAATTTAGGGATAACGAATGACAAGAAATAGTATTAATTTAGCACCTGCCATAGTTTAATTATGAGAACTCTGTTAATGCATATTGGCAGGTATATGCTGCTAATGCGATTGGTTTTCAAAAAGCCTGAAAAACAGTCAATTTATTTCCGCCAGATCATGATTGAGATCGAAAACCTCGGCCTCGATTCGCTCGGCATTGTGGTCTTTATCTCAATATTCATGGGCGCGGTTTTGGCTATCCAGATGGCTTTTAACCTCGATACTCCTCTTGTGCCAATATACACAATAGGTTATGCTACCCGCCAATCGGTAGTTCTTGAATTTTCTCCTACTATCATTTCTCTTATCCTTGCCGGAAAGGTAGGCTCACGTATATCATCAGAAATTGGCACCATGCGTGTAACCGAACAGATTGATGCTCTTGAAATTATGGGTATAAACTCAGCTACTTACCTTATTTTTCCTAAAATAGTTGCAGCCCTTTTCTTCAATCCCATTCTCATAATGATAAGCATTCTGGTTGCAAATATTGGTGGATGGCTTGCCGGCTCATTTACGGGAATGGTGCCCTCGGCAGAATTCTTATACGGACTTAAGGCATTTTTCGAAGCTTATGATGTTTTCTATTCTCTTATAAAATCTGTTGTTTTTGCATTTCTTATTGTATCTATTTCGGGGTATCATGGTTACTACACTAAAGGTGGTGCACTCGAAGTGGGCGAAGCAAGTACAAAAGGGGTTGTTCATAGTAGTATAGCCATTATAATCTTCAATCTTTTACTAACTAACCTGCTTTTAGCATGATAGAAGCTAAGAATGTTTCTAAATCGTTCGGCGATAACAAGGTGCTCAACGGTATCTCAATTAAATTTGAAACCGGTAAGTGCAACCTGGTTATCGGTCAAAGTGGTTCAGGTAAGACTGTGTTGATGAAATGCCTGGTAGGTCTGTTTGAGATTGACGAGGGAAAAGTTGAATTCGACGATAGGGTGCTATCGAAGATGTCGTTTGACGAGATGAAGCTGGTAAGACAGGATATAGGCATGCTTTTTCAGGGTGCGGCATTGTTCGATTCGATGACTGTTGAGCAGAACGTGATGTTCCCTCTCTCCATGTTCACTAATCAATCGCCTGAAGAACGACTCGAGCGTGCAAACTTCTGCCTTTCAAGAGTTAACTTGGAGAACTCAAATAAATTATACCCTGCCGAAATCAGCGGAGGTATGAAAAAACGTGTTGCTATTGCACGTGCTATTGCGATGAACCCTAAGTACCTTTTCTGCGATGAGCCAAACTCAGGACTCGATCCTCATACCGCTAATGTAATTGATAATCTTATTAAGGAGCTTACCGAAGAGTATAATATGACAACTGTAATAAATACTCATGATATGAACTCGGTTATTGAGATCGGCGACAGAGTGTTTTATATCCATAAAGGGCAGTTGTGGTGGGATGGCAATAAGGATACTATTTTAGAGAGCGATAATAAAGAATTGAACGATTTCGTTTTTGCAACCCAGTTAACACGAAAAATTAAGGGATTATAAAACTTAGCCAATTTGTAATGCTATAGCAGACTATATGTTGCTGTTTTATCTTGATAAACTCATCAAATAAGCATTTTACCAGGGGGTAATGAATAATATTGATATCTTCATTTTAATTGTATTGCTGCTCGGAGCTTTGCGAGGTTTCATGAAAGGATTCATTATGAGCGTTGCAACACTGGTGGGATTAATTGCCGGCTACTATATTGCACTTAACTTCGGGTGGATCATCGAGGGAACACTTAGAGAATCAATTGGAAACAAATCAACGTTGATTCATGTACTTGCTTTCGTGCTTTGTTATATACTGGTTATTATTATTGTATTTATAATCGGGAAATCGGTTGAAAAATTGATTGAGCTTGCTGCTTTAGGTTGTGTAAACAGAATAGCCGGCGCTGCTTTAGGCGTTTTAAAAGGAGTAATTATCATTTCGGCGTTGATTTATGTAGTTGAGCTTGCCGACAAAAAAGCCAATATTATTAAGGATGAGAAAAAAGATGAGTCGGTTTTTTATAAGCCTATTGCATCAATTCTACCTGCAATCTTCCCGAAAGTGGAGGCCGATTCTAAAAAGCCCAACAAGCCAAAGTGAGCATCACTGGTTGCTTTCCTATAAATGAAAAAGCAGAGATACCCATAGATACCTCTGCCTTAGAATTCAATACACCTATTGTTAGTTATTGGCCAGATATTCAGCAACACCTGCGTGCGATCCAACCATAGCTTCTTTGCCACGATGCCAGTTAGCCGGACAAACTTCGCCATTCTCTTCAAAGAACTGCAAAGCATCAACCATGCGTAAAGCCTCCTCAACGTTGCGACCAAGTGGGAAGTTGTTGATAGTTTCATGGTGTACAACGCCTTGCTTATCAATCAGGAACAATCCTCTGTAAGCAACCATCGAACCTGTAGAAACCAATTCTCCGTTATCGTTGTAATCATAATCACCATCAAGAACACCATACGCGGCGCTGATAGTTTTAGAAGTATCGGCAACTATTGGATATCTAACACCTTTAATACCACCGTGATTCTTAGCCAGTTGAAGCCAGCCCCAATGCGACTCCTCAGTGTCGGTTGAGCAAGCTACGACAGCACAATTTCTTGCTTCGAACTCAACAAGCCTGTCCTGAAAAGCATGTAACTCGGTAGGACAAACAAAGGTGAAATCCTTAGGGTAAAAGAAAAACACTACATATTTATGTCCCAAATATTGATCGAGAGAGAAGCCCTCTACTATTTCCATTCCATTTATAACTGCATTTGCCTTGAAGTAAGGCGCTTTTTTTCCAACTAATGACATATATTCCTATTGATTTAATTGATTAATAAAAGTTGAGGTGCATAAAATTAAACCCCAATAACATGAAACTGTGTAACTTGTTTACAAACCTATGCGATTCACTCGCGTTTTAATCATGATTTAATCATGACTCATTCCTGATTTAATCCTGTATTTTTAGAGATCCACCCCTAATGTAATCCCGTTTTTTTAGTAATTCACTTCTAATGTAATCCTGTTTTTTTAGAGATACACTCGTAATAAAATCCCGGTTTTTTTGGTAATTCACTTCTAATTTAATCCGATTTTCAAAATATTCACTTCTAGTTTAATCCTGTTTTTTTTGAGATACACTCGTAATTTAATCCCGGTTCATAAGCGATACACACGTAAATTAATCCTGCTTCATTGGTGATTCATTTGTGATTGATTTGGCTTTCCCTCTGTTTAGGTTCGGTTCACCTTCTGTTTTCCCTCGGTTTAGCCTCAATATATAACAGAAGGTAAACAGTACCTGAACAGAGCCTAAACAGAACCTAAAGCGTAGCAGAGCCAAATGGATCCCGAATGAAACCCAAATAATTTAAAATTTTCTACTGTTTATCGTATTTCAAAACATCCTCATTCACATAATCGAGGCGTATTCCTGCTTCGCGGAACATTGCTTCCGATTCTTCACCGCTGTGATATTTATGCTGGCATACAACCCTTACAATTCCGCAGTTTATAATGAGCATTGCACAAGTGCGACAGGGTGTCATGCGGCAATACAATGTTGCGCCCTCAAGGGCAATGCCAAGGCGTGCTGCCTGACAAATAGCATTTTGTTCGGCATGTACAGTTCTAACACAGTGGTTAGTAACACGGCCGTCTTCATGTGTTAGCTGTTTAAATAAATGTCCTGCATCATCACAATGAGGTAGCCCAATTGGAGAACCTACGTAACCGGTAACAAGAATTTGTTTGTTTCGTGCTATTACACAACCGCTTCTTCCACGATCACACGTAGCTCTCTTGGCTATAGTATCGGCCACTTCCATGAAGTACTCATCCCATGTCGGACGAACGTATTTATCTGTTTTTGTCTCTTGTAGCATAATAAAACATTGAGTTGCAAAGATAATCAAACCTTTGCAACTCAATTATTAAAAATTATTAATGAACAGGTATTAAACTCTTGATATTCAGTAACAAAATCTATATGCCTTTATCATTGATGGAGGCGATTGGTAATTGATGAATTTTGCTACTATCAAGCTAGCGTTAATGCTATGTTTTTTGCAAATGCAAAATGACAAATGCTTAGATTCAGTTTATTAGGAATGACCCAGAGAATCACCATCTTCCGAAGTCCAGCTATAGCTGTATAAGCCTTCAATAAGTCGCTCTCTTTTTTGTTCAGGAGTCATCTCTTCGTAAGCCCGTTTTTCTTCTTCAAACTTGCGCCTTTTTTCATCTTCTATTTTATGAATTTCAGCGAGGTAACGCTCTTCAATATTGCGTTTTAGGAAGTCGGATGCAACTGCAGGGAAAAGCTCAAGCAAGAGTTCTTCCTTTTCATTTGCTGCAAGTTTCACGCCACCATATTCGTGGAAAACCGGGTTTTCCTGGCGTTTATAGAACCTTGTATCATAAGGCACCTCTTCTCTAACGCCTGCAATCTTATACCTGAATTCAGGATCAATGGCGACCGGTGTTTTACCGTAAACACCTTTCACCAGATTCACAAACTGAATTGATTTGGTTGTATACATTGGTTGGCCCTTAGCTTCGTCAATTACACAATTAACTGCCTGTGCACCAACAATCTGACTAGTAGGTGTTACCAATGGAGGGCAACCTGCTGCCATACGTACCGATGGAATTAGATCAAGCGTACGGGGCAAAAGTTTCTCAAGCTTAAGTTGTTTCAGCTGGGCAAGCATATTTGTGTACATACCACCCGGCATTTCAGCTTCTTTCACTTTATCATCAGGATCAGGAAGGTTGAAATACCTTTCAATTGCCTGAGTTGTATTAAGCAAATCATCCTCCTTATCAGCTTTTGCATAGGCAATGGCCAATTCGAAGAGGTTGTCGATATCCTTTGGCAGCTTGTCTTTAGTAATGTCAAACTCAATCGGGAACTGCTTGTATGAATCAAAGTCAGCAAGTTCACGTCTTATTTCGCGTAATTCAGCATCAATCTGAACAATTGTTGGCAAATCAACACCAGTTTCTATTCCAAGCTTATCGCAGAATAACTGAATGATTTCGAACGAAGCTGCTGCGGGTCCGCCGGAGAATGTTAGGATAGCTGTATCAACTATATCTGCACCGTTTATGATTGCTGTTAAGGTTGAAGCCAATCCATAACCCGGAGTGCTATGAGTATGGAAATCAACAGGTATAGAAAGATGCTGCTTAAATAACTTTACTAATCTTCCTGCTCTTACAGGTGGTATTAAGCCTGCCATGTCTTTTATTGAGATCATGTCGGCTCCCATTTCCTGAAGTTCAAGAGCTTTATTAAGGAAATATTGATCGTTGAATATATTTGTGTGTAAGGTTTTGCCTTTAATGGTAGCAATAATCTTTTCCTTCTTGGTGAAACGAGGATCGACTGTATAACAAACAGCACAATCGGCTATACCACCATTTTCCTTCACTGATTTGATTGTTGAGCCAATATTGCTTGTATCATTGAGTGCATCGAAGATTCGCATGATATCAATGCCCGATTTAATTGCATTGCTGTTGAATCCATCAATTACATCATCGGGGTATGGATTGTACCCGAATAAATTTCTTCCTCTTGATAATGCGGTTAATTTGGATACATTTCCTATAGCACCTTTGATTTTTTCAAGGCGTGTCCATGGGTTTTCGTTAAGATAACGCATAATGGAGTCAGGTACAGCACCACCCCATACTTCAAGTGCATAAAAATTAGCTTTTTGGTACAATGGCAGTACTCTATCTATCTGCTCTTGTGTCATTCGCGTCGCAAATAACGATTGTTGTCCGTCGCGTAGGGTCAAGTCTCTTATTAGCAATTTCCTCTTCATAACTTAGTTTCTTTCTTGTAAAAACCGATAACCGTATTTGCAAAAATGACAGTTAACTATATACCATGCAAAGGTATTAAGATATTAGTCAAGTAAATACGTTGGTCGAATATTTATTTTATACCTATTTTACATATATTAATCTATATGTGTTGAGTATTTCATCACATACGATAATAGAATCAAGTAAGTACTTGATAAACAAGAATTAAGCCAGAAAGTACTGCAATTATTGAGAAAAATGGGAAAAAAAGTGAAAAGCGACTTAAATCACTTAATTATCTTTTTCTCAACCACCTGAAGTATCTCTTTAGATGGCGATTCATACACGAAGGCTATAACTGAGCAGTTAGCTGCTTTATAGGCCTGATCTAATGTGTAGTTGAAGTTTCGTTTGAACGAAGCCGGGTGAGATACGCCTTCAGTAGCTATTTGAGTGCCCCAGGTGCTTGTAACTGTGCATCTAAGAACGTGGTTATGATGGTAGTCGTGGATTATTGGTGTAGCACCTATCGAAGCATTGTTGTTCTTTTGAGGCGACACTATATCGCTTTCGTTTATTAGTACTACCAAAAAGAGGTTCTTATTGATGTTTTGTAAAAAATCGATTTTTACTTCAGCAGTTAATTGTCGTGATGCTGAATCATAAGTGTTACTGAGAGTTAAATCAACTAACAAGGGTTCAGCAAGTGCCTGCGAAATGCTGTTACTCCAGGCCGATGGTGATAGTATATGTGCTAACGAGCTGAAACCTTTACGATTCACCATCCCTTTAGGATTACCTGTATTTGATATGCCGAAATAGGTATCCCATTCATTTCCTGCTGCAGTAGTATAGTTTGCTGTAAAATCGCCGGCTGCCGCAGGTTTTGCAAATGTACCGGCATGTATACCCAGTACTACCAGCTTATCGCCATGGTTATTCTTCAGATTGTGGGCTAAAACAGCAGCCTCCGGACAGTTAACACAAGTATGGCCGGTATAATCTTCGAGCAGTACTCTTTTAATGTGAACGTTTGAGGATGTGTCGATCTGTATTTTTTTTGTAAAAGGTTCATCTACCTTATCACACGATACTGTTAAAAGTGTTACAAACATGATTGTAAAACCCAGGTTAAGCAGTAGTCTTATATTTTTCATTTCCGTGAAGATTGAGAATCAGAACTATATAATTTTATTTAATTGAAGTTAGAAGCTGCTGGTTAGTGTAACCGATAAGCCGTTTGATGCAGGTACAGTTCTGCAAACACCACCAACACAAATAATACCCTCGCGCTGCTTGCCATAGCTTACCTGTAAACGGCTTGAAGCCTGAGTATAAGCAACTGCTACTGTAGGATAATGGAAACGCTTGCTACTGTCGTCATTACCATAATTATATTGGTCCATCACAGTTACAAACCAGTAAGGGTTAAACGAAAACTCAACTAACGCCTGTGCCCAGTCGCCATCATCCTGCTTTGTTGCAAGGTGCTGTAATTCACCTCTCACAGCATTACGGTCGGTAAGTTTATAGGTTCCATCAATAATAAAAATATTGGCTTTTACTATTGGATCGCCGGTGTGGCCTTCAATAACATCAATGTTGTAGTTAATATTCACGAACGATGCCAGGGCTTTGAACCTGTTATTGAACTTACGCTGTACCTCGATATTAAAATCACTGAAGTACAATGTTTTGCCAAATGCAAAAAGGTCAGATTTGTAACCTAATGTTCCACCTTCGCCCAGATAAGTGGTGTCGTTTACTACCGATCTCTTCAGGTCGGTGATTCGTGAGTAATTCACTGCAACATCAGTTCCATATTTACCACCAATTAAAGTGCCTTTAGGTATCTTATAGTTCACCTGTCCTTGTACTGCAACTTCGCCATTTGGTTGGGTGGCATAAGGATACATTGCCGAAAGAGAATAGGCATGCTGACGGGTTAATGCAGGCAAATAGTTTATATCAAGAACGCTACCTTGTTCAGTACGCTTTGATTTAAAGCTCATGTTATCAGTTACTTTCCCTGATAACATCACGCCAAGTCCCTTCTGAGAATAAGATGTTTGCAAAAGAACCGAATGCCCGTTTTTGTAGATAAAATTATTAACTGCCGATGGATCGTTGATCTTGAATGCATATTCTCCGTCAATAATAAAACCTTTATGGTTAATATTTATTCTACCTGAGGCTGCTGCAACATTCTCGGGTAGTGTAAGCAGTAAATCACCCTTATCGCCGGTAATAATTTCGCTTGATGGCTCATACTTACTTACGAAGTTACCACCCACGGTGATACGTGGTCTTTCTGACGACCATCCATCGAATATCTCGCTAAGGGAGAATTCGCCATCGAGTGCACGGATAATACCAGGGCCTGAATCCCAGAAAAAACGCTGTGTTCCAGCCAAAGCTTTTATTGTAATACCCTGATAAGGACGGCCAATTATTCGTATTCCCTTTATTGCATTATCATAACCTAAATTACGCTCCTCATAACTTCTAAGGGTCATACCACTACCAAACTGCTCATAGAAATGGCCGACAGTAATCCCGAATTTTCCTTTCTCCCATGAAGCATACCAGAAGGGCACGCCCGTTCCTTTGTATCGCTTGTCGAAGCCCAGCATTGGATTCATATACGATTCAAAGCGTAAGCCAGCATTAAAGTTTCCTTGTGTATATATTAAATTCGCGAATGAGTTCATTAATATTTGCTCATTTACTTCGTCAGCACCTATGGCTGAATCGGCCATATAATATTGAGCATCAATCTGAAAGTTGCCTGATATCTTTCCTTGCAATATATCTTGTGCATTAACCGTGACAGGTAATAACAACGCGACAAGAATCACTATGTAAAGGTTTTTCATGTTGGTTTTGGCTGTTGGAATTGGTTGTTTTTTACAGAAACAGTTGGCATGAATTGGTAAAGGTGTTTACTCGAGCGATTGACCTGCGTTTAGCTTTCTAACCATATTAATTAGCTCAAGCTCACTGCCTTCACTAAAAGATGTATGCTGCCAAACTATTTCTCCCTGACCGTTTATAAGAAAGGTATGAGGTATAAGGTTTACATTCATGGCTCTTTTGAAATCGCCATTCTGGTCAAGCAGAACTTCGTAATCCCAGCCTTTAGCATTAACGGTTGGTCCAACTTTAGATGATGAACGTGAATCATCCACCGAAACTGCAATAAGCTTTACACCTGTTTCTTCAACCCAATCATCGTACACATCAGAAATTGTAGTTAACTCATTGATGCATGGTTTGCACCATAAAGCCCAGAAACTAACTATCATAGGCTTTCCATTGTTGCTTAGTTCAGCGGTATTGATAGTTTTGCCTGATAGTGTTTTAATAGATACTGACGGAAGTTTTTTGAGGTTTTTGTCGCCTTCCTGGGCAAGAGCAAATGATGCTGAAATCATAATAATAATCAGCACTGTAATAAGGTTTTTCATAATCAGCAGATAGAAAAGAGTTAATAACCTTACCTTATAGATATGTTACTGAATGCAAGTAACTAAGTACAAGGTACTTCTTATGGGTCGCTAATTTATGAATACTTCTAATAACTTTGTATTTTTTGAAGGAATTAAATCAATACGATCAATAATTGCCGGAATGAGTGCAGCTTCACCTTTTTTCAGATTCACTTGCTTTTCTTCAGTACCATCGTGTACAATAGTAACATCCCCTTCAACACATATATATATTACAAATGAGTCGAGCTCGCTGTAATCCTTTGCAAGAGCCCTGTCGAAAACAATAATATTAGTTGTAAAGTATGGAGAGCTAACCATGTTGGTTGATGCATTCTTCTCTTCCTTATAATTAGCTTTATAATCATCGTGAGCCTTAAAATCAATTGCATCTAAAGCTTCATCAATGTGCAACTGACGGCTTTTACCGTTTTCATCAACCCTATCCCAATCGTAAATACGATAAGTTGTGTCGGAAGTTTGCTGTATTTCGGCAAGCAATATGCCTGGGCCTAAAGCATGAACTCTACCGGCAGGCATATAAAATACATCACCTGCTTTAACTTTAACCCTGTTGAGCAATTCGGGTAAGCGTTTCTTTTCCATGTATTTAAGGTACTCATCCACGGATGAATCCTTCTTGAATCCGGTAATAAGTTCAGCATCCTTATCGGCAGAGATAATGTACCACATCTCCGATTTACCGTTGCCAACACCTCTTTTCGCGGCAAGCTCATCATCAGGATGCACCTGTATTGATAGATAGTCGGCTGCATCAATGAATTTAATAAGCAACGGGAACTCATGACCCATTCTGTTGAAGATAACATCGCCCACTATATCGCCCATATATACTTCAATAAGCTCATTCAACTCGTTGCCTGCAAGGAAGCCATTGCTTACAATAGAGGGATTGTCATGCACCCCCGATATTACCCATGCTTCGCCACAGTTAGGCAAAGGTGCGAAATCAATATTTAAGTCGGTCTTTATCTTACTACCGCCCCATATTTTATCTTTTAAGACAGGACTGAATTTTAAAGGGTATAATTTATGCTCCATTTGTTATTGATTGAAAATAGGATAATAGATGGTAAAAATACAACAATAATGAAGTATTGTTTAAAAGTGGATAAAAGTTACACTAAAACAATACATAACTATTTAACTGTTAAATTGTTATAATTTATGCAGAAATAGTCCTGATTCTTACTTTTTGGATTATTTAGTTGTTTTGATATTAACATTCATGCCGTTTCCTGTGTTTACTGCTTAATAATAACATTATTACAATGGATAAAGACCAAATGTTTATACTCCTTGCTGAGGATGATGAAGACGACAGGCAGTTCTTCAGAGAAGCTATTGATCGCATGAAGCTTAATACTGTGCTTGAAATGGTTAATGATGGAGTTTATTTAATTGATTACCTCAAGAACAATCCTGAAAAACGACCTCATCTGTTATTTCTCGATTTGAATATGCCTCGTAAAGATGGTTTTGAGTGTTTGTATGAGATTAGGAATGTGTTGGATCTTAAAGATTTGCCCATTGCAATATACTCAACATCAAACGCTTCGGTCGATATGGAGGAAGCTTTTCGGTTGGGGGCAAACATCTATATACGTAAACCATCTGATTTCGATATGCTTAAAAAGATAATCGCCAAGGTTGTTTCTATTAACTGGCATTATCATAACAACGGGCTTAACATCAAGAACTTCGTGTTAGCGATATAATAAAAGACATTTTAACTGCAATTTAACCTAAGGCTATCAAACGCGATAGCCTTTTTTTGTTAAAGATGTTGAGTGTTAATGATTAGGGTAAGGCATAAAAAAAATCGCCCCCATTATTGAGGGCGATCCACTCGCATTGTTCAGTCTTAGATTGTTATTGTTTCTCTACTACACCTAAGATTTCATCAAATACTTTTTCTTTACTGAGGGGCTTGGTGCAGAAGAACCAATCGTAGCACTTAATGTTTTCATCAGCGCCTTCCATTCTCTCTTTTGCAACACCGCAAGAACCTGCAGGAGGTACAATTACATCCTCACCGGGCTGCCAGTCAGCAGGTAATGCAACACTGAATTTATCGGCAGTTTGTAAGCCGATTAGTACTCTTTTTAATTCACTAAAGTTCCTACCTAATGAAAGTGGGTAGTAAATAATGGTTCTTATTTTACCTACCGGATCAATAAAGAATACAGCTCTCACAGCTTTGGTACTGCTTTCGCCTGGTTGAAGCATGCCGTATTTTCTGGCAACTTCCATTGTAATGTCTTCAATAAGAGGGAATTTCACCTCTACATCTCTCATGCCCTTGTACTCAATTTTCTCTTTAATTGTGCGCAACCATGCAATGTGACTGTAAAGCCCATCAACCGAAAGCCCAACAAGTTCGCAGTTAAGAGCTTTAAATTCACTCTCCATGCTCGCGAAAGTCATGAATTCAGAAGTGCAAACAGGGGTAAAATCAGCAGGATGACTGAATAAAATAACCCATTTCCCTTTGTAATCTGATGGGAAGTTAATAGGTCCTTGGGTAGTTGTTGCCTGAAAAACAGGTGCATCATCACCAATCCTTGGCATTGGATAGAATTCTTGTTCCATAATTTATATTTTTAATTGTTGTGGATAAGCTAAGCAGATGGAGTAAGTTTTGCCGAATAACAGAAAACACTCTTTTTTGTTCACTATTTTATCATTGCTGATATATTGGTTCAAAATCATTTTATAATTTAGTGGCTTGATAATCTTCCGAATTACAGAGCTCAAATCATATACATAATTAAGATGAAACTTTCTTTCTCTCTACTAACTGCGGCTATGCTTCTTTTTAGCATTAGCACAACCGTTACACCTGTTTACGGACAGAAAAAAAAGAACACCGAAAAAGCTGATACACTAAAAAGTGGTAGCTTCAGTGGACTAAAATTCAGGTCGATAGGCCCTGCATATTGCTCGGGTCGTATTGCCGATTTTGCAGTGAACCCTAAAAAGACAAGCGAGTACTTTGTTGCCGTTGCTTCGGGTCACGTTTGGAAAACAAACAACTCAGGTACAACATGGCAGCCTGTTTTCGATAATTATGGCTCATACTCAATTGCTTGTGTTGTTATGGATCCAAATAATTCAAATGTAGTATGGATTGGAACCGGCGAGAACAATCATCAGCGTGCATTAGGCTACGGCGACGGTGTTTATAAGAGCATCGACGGTGGTAAATCATGGAAAAACATGGGTTTGAAAGATTCACGCCAGATAGGCATGATTGCTATTGACCCACGCAATAGTGATGTTGTTTATGTTGCTGCCGAAGGTTCAGTATGGGGACCAGGCGGTGAAAGAGGGTTGTATAAGACTACCGATGGAGGTAAAACATGGAACAAAGTCCTCAATATCAGTGAAAATACCGGGGTTAATAACATTATTATGGACCCCCGTAATCCTGATGTTCTTTATGCAACAAGCGAAATGCGCCGCCGTCATGTGTTTACCAAAATAGGTGGAGGGCCCGAAACAGCAATATACAAATCAACAAATGCCGGGGCTTCATGGGATAAGCTAACTTCAGGATTACCATCTGAAGATATGGGTGGTATTGGTTTGGCTATTTCGCCTGTTAACCCCGATTATCTCTATGCCATAATTGAAGCTGCAAACAATGCAAGTGGCTTCTACAGAAGTACTAACAGAGGTGCTTCATGGAGTAAAATGAGCGATCACACTGCTCAAGGACAATATTACAATGAAATTTTCTGCGACCCTGTTGATGTGAATGTTGTATATTCAATGGAGACAGTTTCGCATGTTACCCGTGATGGTGGTAAAACATGGAAAAGTCTGGGATTGAAAGCACGCCATGTTGATGATCATGCTTTTTGGATTGATCCAAATGATACACAGCACTTCTTAATTGGCGGTGATGGTGGCATCTATGAAACATGGGATGGGGGAGAAGAGTACCTGTTCAAGAGCAACCTGCCTGTTGTTCAGTTCTACCGTGTTAATGTAGATAACTCTGAACCATTCTATTATGTATATGGTGGTACACAGGATAATAATAGTATGGGCGGACCATCAAGAAATACCAGCAGCTTTGGTGTTGTAAACGATGAGTGGTTTGTTACAAATGGTGGTGATGGTTTCTGGACTGCCGTTGATCCAACCGATCCTAATATAGTATATGCTGAAGCACAATACGGTAACATGGTACGGTACGACAGAAAAAGTGGTGAAGCCATTGAAATAAGACCCGAACCACGCAAAGGAGAAGAAACATATAAATGGAATTGGAACACTCCTCTTGTTATAAGCAAACACAAGCCAACACGATTATATACTGCAGCCAATAAAGTATTCAGAAGTGACGACAGAGGCGATACATGGGAAGTGATTTCTGAAGATCTAACCACCGGTCTTGATCGTAACACATGGAAAGTAATGGATAAATACTGGAGTGCCGATGCTGTTGCAAAAGATGTTTCAACATCTCAGTTTGGTACTATTGTATCATTTGATGAATCGCCTCTTAAAGAGAGACTTATATATATCGGTACAGATGATGGACTTATCCAGGTAACTGAAGATGAGAAGAACTGGAGAAAGATCAGCAATTTCCCTGGAATACCGGAGTATACTTATGTATCTGACATCCTTGCCGATCGCTTCAATGAAAATATAGTTTACGCATCATTCGACAATATTCTGCGTGATGATTTTAAGCCTTATGTACTGAAGAGCACTGATAAAGGAAGAACATGGACATCAATAACCGGTAATCTTCCGGCAAACGGAACAGTACATACATTAGTGCAGGATCATGTGAATCCCGACTTATTGTTTGCAGGTACAGAATTCGGAGTATTCTTTACTGTTGATGGAGGTAAAATATGGACACAGCTTAAGAGCGGAATACCAACTATTTGCGTTAAAGATCTGGTAATTCAGGAACGCGAAAACGATCTTGTTGCTGCAACATTTGGTCGCGGTATCTATATCCTTGAAGACTATACCCCACTTCGTACATTCAAGAGTGAAACTACCAATGTTAATGCCCATATCTTCAAAGTAAAAGATGCCCTTATGTTTGTGCAACCGGGTGGAAAATATGGACAAGGTTCTACGTATTATGCTGCACCTAATCCGGAATTTGGCGCGACCTTCAGTTATTATTTAAAGGAGACACCTAAAACCCTCAGAGAAAAGCGACGCGAAAAAGAGAAAGAGCTCTTTAAAAAGGGAGAAGCTATACCACAGCCAACAGTTGCAGAACTAAGAGCAGAAGAAAATGAGATTGAACCTTATCTGATATTTGATATAACTGATTCATCAGGTGAGCAAGTTCGCCGTCTTTATGCCAAACCATCGGAAGGTATTAGTCGTAAAGTGTGGGACTTACGCTATGCTGGCGTATACCCTGTTGGTAAAGGAGGTGATAAATTCAATCCGTTTAATGAAGGTAGTAGCGGCATGATGGTAATGCCCGGAACATACAATGTTACCATGTCGTTATACGCTGAAGGAACAATAACAAAGCTGGCCGGACCTGTATCGTTTAACGCTAAAGTGCTTAACAATACATCTTTACCTGCAAGCGACAGAGCAGCATTAATTGCATTTCAGAAAGAGGTATCGCAGATGTCAAGAAAAGTGCTTGGTGCTGAGAACTATGCCAATGAATTGGCAGGAAAGCTCAAAGCAATGCTTCAGGCTGTTCATCAAACCCCCGGAACCTCAACTGAGCTTCAGAAAGAGTTGGTAACAGCAATAAATCAAACCGATGATCTTCTGTTTGCATTGCATGGCACTAAGCCAAAAGCCAGCAAGGAAGAGGTACCTCCTGCACAAGTGCCATTGATGGACAGATTATACGTTATAATTTGGTCACACTGGGCATCAACATCAGCACCTACATCAACACAGAAACGGGCACTTGAAATACTTCGCGACGAATTCCCCGAAGTAGTTAAACAACTCCGTCAAATAGGAGAGGTGAAGATAAAAGAGATTGAAGAGAAGATGGAACATGCAGGCGTGCCTTATACTCCGGGACGTTTGCCTGTTTGGAACTAAATATTTGAATGACTTGAACTAAGCAATTACCTACTTAGACCCAGAGATTTGAATGGTTGGAACTCAATTATAGTCTGAATGATTAAAACTGAAGATACACCTGCTTTCACTTTCTTTAAAGAGCTGGTTTGCCAAACATCAGATGCTGAAATAAGCAATATGTTTGGCAAGCCATGCATTAAAACAAATGGTAAGGCATTCGCATGTTTCTTCAATGAGTGCATGGTCTTTAAGCTAAATTGCGACGATAAGCAGTCAGCACTGGCCCTTGATGAAGCCCTTTTGTTTGATCCTTCAGGGAAAGGACGACCTATGAAAGAGTGGGTTCAGGTGCCTTATAAGCATAAAGATTTATGGTCGGAACTAACACTTAAAGCCCATCAATATGTCCGTTCAGCAAAATGATCAAATGACACTTGGAGGTGTTGGACCGGGAATGATACTGCTTTGCATTCCGTATACAATACTGGCAATTATACTTATGAACAAGGATCCTCAGTTCCTTACACTCAATTACCCTGACAGCCAGATCTTCAAAACAATAGCTTTTGTGCTGCTTGCTGCAGGTATCATCTTCTGGATTAATGCAGTTGTAGTATTTGTAAGAAACTTCAGCAAAGGCATACTTATTACAAAAGGTCCATTTGCCATCTGCAGAAACCCTATCTATGCATCATATATCTTCCTGATAATACCGGCATTAGCTATGATCTTTAACTCAGGACTCATACTATCAATAGCCGGGATGTTATACCTTGCTTTCAGATTATCCATACATGGAGAAGAGAAAAAGCTGGAGCGTATTTTTGGAGAGGACTATATAGTATACCGCAATACAGTTAACCGGGTGATTCCATTACCACGATTAAAGAATAGAAGTAAAGTAATACAACCTGAAAAGTCAGAAACCATTAAATAACAATTTCATGGAAAGTACTCTCCTTTCAAGAATAAACATCGGTAAGTATTCCGAAGCTAAACTGCGTGAAGTGGGAATACAAACTGTTGAGCAGTTAATAGAAACAGGTGCTGAGAATGCATTTATTAAAATCCAAACCATTGATCAGGGTGCCTGTTTAAGCTTGCTATACGCACTTGAAGGCGCCGTTGAAGGAATAAGATGGCATGATCTTTCGCCAAGCAGGAAGAAAGAGCTGCAGGAGTTTTTTAATAGGGTTAAGAAAGTGTAATTAGCTTACAATAACTTCGAAACTTAATAATTAAACTGCAACTCGCTTAAATTTTTATACAGACTGTTCTCGGCTTTTATAAGTTCGGCATGGGTACCTTGTTCTATGATGCGACCATTTTCTAAGACAACAATATGGTCGGCTTTCCTGATGGTGGCAAGACGGTGAGCAATTACTATTGAGGTACGCCCTTTCATGAGTTTTTCTAATGCCTGTTGCACAAGACGCTCACTTTCAGAATCAAGTGACGATGTAGCTTCATCCATGATCAGTATCTTTGGATCTTTAAGTACTGCCCTGGCAATTGCAATACGCTGGCGTTGACCACCTGATAATTGCATTCCCCTTTCACCTACTAAAGTATCTAATCCCAACGGAAAACTGCTGATAAAATCCCAGGCATTAGCCTTTCGTGCGGCATCTTCAATCATTTCATCTGATGCATCGGTAAATCCATAAGCTATATTTTCTCTTATGGTTCCACCGAAAAGAAAAATATCCTGAGGTACAATTGCCATCTGCGAACGAAGCACTGAAAGGGAAAATTGCTGACTGTCAATGCCATCAAACAGTATCCTACCTTCCGTTGGGTCATACAGTCGTAGCAAAAGTGAGGTAAAAGTAGTTTTTCCTGCACCACTTGGTCCAACAAGCGCTACCAGTGTATCAGGTTTAATTTCAATATTTATATCCTTCAGCACTGGAGCCTCGGCTCTTGATGGGTAACTAAATGTCAGGTTTTCAAACTTAATACCACCATGAATAGTTTGATTTGAGTCACCGGGCTTCACTTCATCAAGTGGTTCAGGAGTTTCATTCATGATCTCCAGCAGATCCTCTGTTGCACCAATAAACTTCTGAACCCTGGCAAATACATCAGCCATGCCACCAATTGTTCCACCAATAAAAACTGTATAAATCACAAACGAGAAGAGCTCACCGGTTGCTATTTCACCTGTAGATATCAGCATTGAACCTCTCCATATAACCGCAACCATCGTACCGAACAACCCAAGGATCACAAATGAGGAAAAGAGTCCACGTAACCTGCCATTCTTAATACCGGTCTTGGCAATATCAATGGTTTTCGCCTTATACCTTTGCATTTCGAAGAACTCGTTGGTAAACGATTTCACCGACTGTATTCCCTGTAATGTCTCTTCAACAATAGTATTTGAATCGGCCACCTGCGATTGTGCCTGCTTGCTCAGTTTCCTGATATACCGTCCGAATACGGCTGTCAGAATCATAATAGCAGGCATTATCATCAGCATAAAAATGGTAAGCTTCCACGAAGTGATCATCATGAGGGTCACCCCTCCAATAATGATAATAATCTGTCGGGTAAATTCAGCAAGAGTAGTGGTCAAAGCATCCTGTAGGAGAGAAATATCAGCCGATATCCTGCTATTCAGCTCCCCAACACGGCGATGCTGAAAGAACTTCATGGGTAGTTTAATAATGTGGTTATAAGTACTTTGCCTGAGATCAGCGAGGGTTTTTTCTGCTACCCTGACAAAAAGATAGATCCTGAAATAGGCAAACACCGATTGAAATACCAATACAATAATGAGTATGCCGGCCAGTCGGTTAATTTCATCACCCAAAGTGCCTTTATTACCATAATCGACCAGTTCGCCAAGCAACTTAGGAAATACAAGACTTGCACCGCTTGATCCCAGCAAGAACAAAAAGCCCAACAGGTACTCCCACTTGTAAGGTTTTATATAAGCATACAACCTGAATAGTCGCCGCAACCCCGGCCATGTAATCTTCCGTTTCAGTAAATCGTCGGTCATCTCACTAATTTAGCCAACTATTAACAGATACAGCAAAAGAAGGTTTTCAATAAGATAAAAAGGTGCTACGTATATCAGGTGAATGCCGACTGCATTATAGTGGTTTTACCATTTTAAATCGATAATAGATAGAGCTAATGATTGCAATAAATATGAAAGCTGCTAAAATGAAAAATGGTAACTTCCTGGTTGATCTTTTTTCAACTCTTTCTCAGGTTACAGAAAAATCACTTGAGCTATTAATTCAGTTACTTTTTCAACTAAGTATCTTTCAGACATTCTAATTCACCTCTTTATAGGAGCTTTATAATCGGGCAATAATCCCCGGCCATATACAATTTTTGAGCTTTCAGTAGTATCGAACACTAATTTAATAAGTGGAATGCGGACTACTATTTGTGTATTAGGTAGTTGAACATGTGCAAACTATTCAGCATACATCTGGTTATACGGATTTGCAGGATCACGTCTTATGATCATTCCCCGTCTGATACCCCCATTATCAATAATTCATGTTACTTGCTTTTCTTGCACTTTTTTCGTATATTTGGTTTTTATAGAATATTTCCATGAACCCGACTGCACTATGTGGTATAAATCTCACTACGTGCTACGCTTTTCAGCGAAAGAAGTACTTTTGCCATAGATGCATGATTTACGCTGAATCAAAGCAACACCACTTCTCTATTTGTAAGATAGCAAATTGCGAGTACCTAAGGCATAATAAAAATGCTTTTTGCAAAGAGCGTGAGAAGTTTACCTGTGCACAGTTAAAGCAACTTGATAAACGTTACAGACTTAAATGTAACACCAGCCACTTTAAGGACCTTCGCAGGTATATGAACTATCGGTTTAAATGTTTACCTCTAAAAGGAAGAAGTCCTTTGGAACTGTATGAGTTCTAACCAAAAACTTTGCATACACAATCTGATTTGTCTGTAATACGGTAACACCTATATTAACAATTTACTAAAAAGTTTGAGTATGAAAACAATCATTACAATTCTCTTCAGCCTGGCATTCATTTATGCCTCATCACAAACAACTTTTCTCAAATCATATCCATACTGGCAAAATTCCCAAGGTTATGTTATCATAGAAGAACCCGACTGCTATGTGATTGCCGGCATAGCTCAATCTGAGCCTGTGGGGAATTACGACAGACTATTTGTTCTAAAGGTGAATTATTCAGGCGATACTATCTGGACTAAGACCTTTCCAACAACTTATTCCGGATCGGTAACCAGTTACACTTCTGATGCTCATGGTAACAGGTATATCATTAGTCACTCACCTGCCGGTAATGTGCACAAATTCGACAGCAACTGGAATTTAATTTATACCGGTAACTTCGAACTTTTTGATGGTATAATTGAGATAAAGTTGTTGGCTGATAATTCTTTCTTTGTAATTACAGACCATTGGGGGGAGCTAATACCATACAAAATCAATTCGGAAAATTTTGATCTTATTTGGTATGGTGATGTACTCGAAAATGAATATCACGGATATGTATCATTTGTGGCAGAAAGCCCGGAAGGTAAAATAGTGGTTGTGAAAAACAACTGGGGGCTCGATCCATTAGAGATTGGTTCTACTGTGTATTGTCTCTCAAGTGAAGGTAATCTGATTGAACAGTATGATATCCTGGATTATGTATTGGGAACAACAGTTTTTGAGGGGGAAAATCTTTTGTCATTAGCATATCATGACCGACAAGGTGGATATAATGCTTTGATACGATATCAAACTGATGGAACAATTATTTCAACCAATGATATTAGTGTTGAGAACTATAGTTTCAGGCATTTTATAAAAGATGGGAATAGGATAGTAATGGCAGGTAATTATTTTGGTCCCAATCTTAACTTCTATAATATCGCTATTGGATCTGTGATAGATGGTGAGATAGAATGGTCATACAACTATAGGGAATATCAATCACCCTATGCAAAGTATTACTCTGCAGGAATAACAAAAACCACTGACAACGGTTACCTGATTGGTGGCTCAAAGCAGGCAATTGATTATAGTTCCTTTCTGCTGAAAACTGATTTCTCTGGTCTTCTTGTTGGACTCAAACCAATGAATTGCACAAACAAATTTAAAGCTTATCCTATACCTGCTACCGATATTCTCACAATTGAAGGTTCTTCAATGCATGGATTAATAGAGCTTTACAGCCCAACAGGGATTCTGCTTTCAGGTGATACTTTCAATGAAAACTATAAGCTTAATATTAGCAGTTTGCCAAAGGGAGTGTATTTTGCTAAACTCATAACTTCCAGAGAAACTGTAATTGTTAAGTTTATTAAAAATTAAAGATGATCTTCTTTCTCCGCACATCAAGGTTTTTTATTTTTATGATGATTTGCGGAAACTCATCTCTTTAGCCAACTATTAACAGATACAGCAAAAGAAGGTTTTCAATAAGATAAAAAGGTGCTACGTATATCAGGTGAATGCCGACTGCATTATAGTGGTTTTACCATTTTAAATCGATAATAGATAGAGCTAATGATTGCAATAAATATGAAAGCTGCTAAAATGAAAAATGGTAACTTCCTGGTTGATCTTTTTTCAACTACCAGATCTTTCTCAGGTTTCAGAAAAATCCTTTGAGCTATTAATTCAGTTGCTTTTTCAACGTAAGCATCTTTCAGAAATTCTAATTCACCTCTTTCTATAGGGACTTCATAATCGGGCATTACTCCCCGGCCATATACAATTTTTGAGTTTTTTGTTGTATCGAATACTATTTTAATG
>OBJA01000074.1_pt1 | contig 100501 bp, 83 predicted proteins | sample 1519751 | NCBI WGS metagenome assembly OBJA01 (sample SAMEA3881238, study PRJEB22517) | soil metagenome | biome: lake sediment; feature: soda lake sediment; material: sediment, water from around vicinity | place: India | collected 2013-12-23 | depth 3 m | reverse complement strand
CGGCACGCATATATACCCTGCAAGGGGTAGAATTGCCTTTTGAAAAGAGATGTATGCAACTCCCCAACGGAGTGTATATTATAGAAACAGAATGTGGAACAAGTAAAATAATTGTTAATTATGAATTATGAATTATGAATTATGAATTATGAATAATACCTCTAAACCCTTAAACCTTTAAACCTTTATAACTTTATACCCTTAAAAAAACAATACTATGAAATCTATGTCAGCAAAAATTATGTTTAGTTTACTAAGCGTATTCGTATGCATAGCAAGTTATGCACAATTACAACTTGCAACAACCACAAGTAATTTAAATATTAGTAGTGGAACAGGCACCTTTTCGGTAACTGGATTTAATCAAACGGCTTCGTCTGTTACCGTACAGAGTATTCATATTAATAATTATGAAGGTCTTACTATTACTCAAGATCCCGCAGGTGAAATAACAGTTAATGGTAATACACATAGTGTGTATGCCGCTGCCGGAGTAGTTCATGGTCCGTTTACCGTGAATCCCGGACAGCAGTTTGCCTTAGAATACACCGCACGTGCAGGCTGCGAATCGGTATATGAAGCCGGAACGCAGGTTGTAAATAATTATACCGTTACCTATGCAAACGGCACAACAGCTCAGGTGCAATCAAATCCATTTTCTATTACCTGGCCACGCTTATCACTAGGCGGTCAAAATATAGTACTGCAAAATGAAACAGAAGCAGAATTAATTATTCCTATCCGTAATACTACCGGAGCCGGCTCAACAAATCAAATTCAATTTACTATAACATTTCCTGAAAATGCACGTCCCTTACCACAACATATGAATCCTGAAATTTCGGGTAATGGAACTGTTTGGCATACAGGTATATGGGCTCAAAGTCAAAGTGGCAACACATATACCTTTCGGTATGATGCACAACAATTTTCATTGGTTGGCTTACAACAAACGTTAGACGGTGGCGAAACATTTTTTCTGAAATTTCCGCTCCAAGTAAATCAAAATGTGCAAACAGCAGAAATTATGTATAATGTACAATATGCTGATAGTTATAATAACTTTTGCGAACAACAAACTACACAGGGTGGGGCAACAATTATCCGTAATGATGGAACACCAAATCTAGAAATTTCATTTCATCAATTAGATTCTATTTCTGTATGTGATTTTGAAGGAGAATTTCAAGTTGTAATTATAAACACCGGAGATGGCGTTGCTTATATTTCAGAATTTATTCTTGCATTTTACGCAGGAACTATAGAGTCTATAACTGCACCTAATGGAGCAATGTATCCACCACTTGTAATGCAAAAGCTACCATTATTAGATTATGATATTGATGGTGATGGTGGGTTTTCTGATATAAATAATAATGGCATATATGCTGATATAGTGCCTCAAGACTCCGTGGTGTTAAACATTAAATATAGACTGTTAGGTACCAATACACCCAATTATCCTGGTAATATCCAGTTTGGTCATAGTATTTCATATCAATCTTTTGATGAGAGAAGTTTTACAAAAAATGTATGGTTTAGTGAATCGTATGGTCGAATAAAATTTGATTTTAACGGGGCAAGTGTTATGCTTGCTGAAGATAACCCAATAATAAATTCAAATTGCTCAAATATAAGTACTAACAATTCTAATGAATATGAATATTCTATAGATGCAGTTTTTTCTAGACAGAACCAAATTTTAGGAGAGAAAGAGTACTTTATAAGAATTATCGCACCCTTGGGTTTTAAAATTAATGATGGAAATAATGTATTTGAAACAAATAATCATGTGTTAACATCTAGGGAAATTTCTTTTAAAGAAAGTGTAACTATAGTGCCTGATAGTAGTAATATCTGTGGTTTTTTTGATTTGATATGCGAAATAGGGTATAAACAACCACATATTTGTGGCACCGAAGAATACTTTCTAATAACGCCCAGAGAATATAAACGTGTATATATTCAAAATAACAGAATTAATTTAGATATGCAGCAAAATGATATAGTTATTTCTGAGGTTTCTTTGAATAGAAAAAGTTTTGGATATATTCCTGAAACTTTAAATAATATAATTCCATACAAAAGTGTTGTTGAGCAAATCCAACCATATACCTCAGCAGATAACATTAATCCATGTATGATTACAGAAGGTGATCTTATTGAAATAATGACACAGGGGTCTTTCCATTCTTTGGGTTCTTTGAACAATATTATTCTTACATTAGATAAAAATATGTTTAATCAAAAATTTTCTTATGTTGGTGGTATATTACAGTTGAGTAATGGTGAAGAAATAAATCTTCCTACACCCGTAATTAACGGTGATCAGTTTTTGTTTGCAATTCCGGTTAGCGATTTGAATTTAGTTGGAATGTTTGATTTTACTGCACGCATTCAATTTCAAACACGTAACCGGGTTTCGGTAAGGATGCAAAATGATATGTTTGTAATTAATTCTCATTTAGAAGTCCAGCATGAATTATTTGGAGATACTTGTGGCGTAGCTTTAGAGTATACATATGTTGACAAATTTTTACTAATTGGTGGAGAACATTTTGGGTTATGTCCATTTAATTTTCACACATTTAATAACACAGTCACTCCATATTTTCCAAATGAATATAAAACAAACGTATTTACCAATAGACTTTTTATTCGAAGAGTTGAAGGTGCTAGTATAAAACAAGAAGATGTAAGAGTTGTTCTTTTACCTGATAACATTGAAATACCAATTCAGAATTTTATAGAAGAAGATAATCGTTATAGTATTTCTTTTCAAGAGCCATTGCTTATAGATTTTGTGAACAAGCAATTACAAATTCATATTATTCCCCAAAAAGTATGTATGCAAAATATCTCAGGATCTAAAGGTATACAATTTGAGTTTATTGACAATAATGGTATTGTTACAAATTCTACCAGTTTTTCAAGAACTGTTCGCTTACCGGTTATTGATATTTCTCAACCTTCTTTGCAAATAGTAGAAAATACGAGTGTTTCATGGAATCTAACTGTTCGTGAAATGGGAGGTGCATCTTCAGGATTTAATAATTTTAGATGGAAATCTTTACATGGCTTGCATTTAGAACGAGTGTTAGTTGATAATGTTGAAATACCTTTTCAACAAAATGCTGATACGCTGTTCTTCACGATTCCGCTTCAACGGAATCAAGTGAGGAATCTAACCTTAGAGGCACAGGTAACAAATTGCGAATCAGATGCTCTTTTAGAATCAATATTAGAAATGGGCATAACCTGTTCTGCCATTGATTTTTCTGAATTTGATTCAATAGCAACTCCCTGTTATGATAGATTGCTGAATGCGCAAACAAATAATGTAGCTCTTATTCCTACTATTCCTATTGGACCCAATCAATATACTGAATTGTGCGATACTTCTTCTTATGGACTTATTATAAATAAGCACGCAACAGACATTTCTCGTATTTCATTTTGGTTTGATGATATTCCTAATAATGTATATATTGTTAATGAAGAAATAGAGTATGCCGCAGATTCTATAACAGGCACACATTCTATTCATGACCAACTGTTACAAACGCCTGATAATATGTTTGTAAGTACTACTATTATTTCAAAATCACCACTTGCTGTATGGAATGATATACTTACACGTATTAATTTTGATATGTATATTGGTTGTGACCCTGAACAGGAGTTTACAGATATTACAAATCCATTAACCTTATATCTAAAGCGATTCGATTTGTGCGAAAATCCGGTTGAAGAGAAATTTATTTTCCGCCCCTTAATAAAAGGATTTGAACGTCTCGATAGTATTAAAGTATTTGCAGAAGCAGAAGGGTTTGATTCATATGGCAGAGGTATAATAACTGTTACTGCACAAAATATCTACAGTTCCTTAGTTGATAGTGTAAATATTACTGCTCAATTACCGGCAGGAATTGCGTATGTTCCAAATTCTACTTCTGTAGATTATTTTGATGCTATAACCGTTTCTAATAATACAATTGTTTGGGCATTTGAACGGGGTAAGCATTTGGCAGGCCATGAAGAGTTAACCTTTACATTTCAAGTAAAAAACACATTGCCTTGCAGTGCAGATACGGCTCAAATTATCCTCACCAGCTCTTTAGAACGCGAGGTTCCTTCATGTGATAACCCCTTAGAAATGTGTTTGGTAAAAGCAACAAGTGATACCGCTTTTGTGTCTTTACAAAGAATACCTCCGCAGCATATTGCTACTATTGATTATCCTCATGAAATATGTGCCGGTGACTCAGTTTTAATTTCGGTTACACGTAATACTGAAGATGCTGTTATTAGCTATGTAATAATTCCTCAAGACGCTGGTGTAATGCATAATTCATATCTAGTAACAGATATATCATTTTCCGGACAACTTGCCGTTGTAATTACTGCATCAAATAGTGATTGTACCCAAGATACAACAATTCATATAACTGTTCATCCGCGGGAACGTATAGAAATTCAAGAAGTTCCTGTTTTAGAGGTGGGTGATAGTCTGGTAGAACTTATTGCAAGTCCTTTAGGTGGGGAATGGTCCGGACCTAGTGTTACCAACGGATTCTTTGATCCTTCTATTGGTATAGGTGAATATGTCTTGGTTTACACTTATAACGATGAAGGATACTGTGAGTCAAAAGATAGCATACGAGTGCGAGTAATTGATTGCTCTCCTGAAATATATGTGCAGGACATTTATGTTGTTGATACTGTAAGATTTGTGAGTGTGCCGGTGTATATTACACCTATTTGGGACTGTGAAGATTGTCCGGAAGTTTATAATATAAAATTTAATGTGAATAGTAATCCGGAAATTTTACAATTTAATTCATATACATTTTTAAATAGTGTTGTTTCTGAGCATAATGTACATGTGTATACTACAATTATTGATACAACAATAATTTTTCAATTATATGGAAATGTAAAGAATGCCTTTATGCAATCGGGAGGAATATTGTTACATCTTATATTTGAGGTGCAACAAGCTCAAAACACTGCTGTTTCAATTAGCAATGCATATAGTAATGGTTTTTATATTGATGATTATATGCCTGATTCTCAGGGAGAAATTATCTTTATTGAACTGCCTATTGTTACTGTTGAAGATGCGGAGGCGTGTGAAGAAAATAGTGTTGTTTTACAACCTATAGTAAGTGGTAATGCGCCATTTACGTATATGTGGAGTACCGGAGAAATAACTCCAAGTATTGAGGTTTCTCAATCAGGAATCTATGAAGTTTTTATTACAGACGTAAATGGGTATCAAGCATCTGCTTTTGCTTCGGTAACAATACATGCTAAACCTACCATATCATTGCCGGAGGAAGCATCATTCTGTAGCGGTGGTTCAGTTATGTTACAACCTCAGGTTTCATTAGGAACTTCGCCATATAGCTATACATGGAATAGTAATGATAATACTTATCATGATCAAAATATAGAAGTTTCATCAGCGGGCACATACATCGTACAAGTTGTTGATGCACGCCACTGTGAAAATGTAGCGCAGGTTGTGGTTGTAGAGGAGCAAAATCCAGAAGAGCCTATTATTTCTTCACCTCTTGACATGCAAGCGTATGAAGTACAGAACGCTTCAATTCTTAATCAGGAAGTAGGTGTTGCCTATGTATGGTCTGGCGTAACAATTCTATCGGGACAATCAAGTTCATTTGTGGAGTTTACCGCAGAAGTATTACCTGCACAGCTCTGTGTAATTGCACAACGAGGTAATTGTGTGAGCCAACAAACATGTGTAACAATTAATGAATCTGTTTCGCAATCAATAGTTGGAAAACAAATTATTTGTAAAGATGATGTGAATTTTCAATGGACATATGAAACATACGCAGTTGAGAATCCAAATGCAGAGAGTACCTACCAATGGGCAATTTCAAATACATCATTAGCAATATTTAATGGTGGTAATATTGGTTCAACGGTTAATCTTCGATTTTTAGCAGGTAGTGGTGAACTTACTCTTTCTGTTACTGAAATACGTAATGGAATTGTTATTGGCACAACACATACGCTTATAAATATTAACCTTCGCCCGCAACGACCTCAAGCAAATATTCAAGGAATTCAAGGATGGCCCGGTGTATGTCCGTTCCAAGAAGATGTGGAGTATTCAATTTCCGCACCTTCTCAAATACTTTGGGATGTTCAAGAATTGCAAGGTGCTAGTATTGTATCTGGACAGGGGACATCTTCTGTTCGTGTAAATTTTGGACAAGCAAGTGGTAATTTAGCTGCTTTTGCTCAAAATGGAGAAGGATGTAGAAGTTATGATGCTACTCGAATATGGATTGGTACCAGTAATACAGATTGTTTAAAATCACACATTGCTTTGGAGTCTGAATCCAATGATGATGAGGTAGAAGCTTCTATAGAAACATCAATAATTGTTGTTCGCCCACAACCTGCTTCTACTATTGTATATATAGATAGTGATATTCCAATACTGAGTATAGCACTATATACAAATACAATATCATTAGTTGCAACATACTCTCATGTTTCTTATATTGATGTATCTCAACTTTCATCAGGGGTGTATTACTTATATATTCAAACAGAGGATAATTTGGTTGTTAAACCATTAGTTGTTAAAAAATAATTGGATTGTTTTCTTACGAGACACAATGCTTTGACATTCATGTCAAAGCATTGTGTCTCTTTTTCTTTTCTGGTAAGATGTAAGATGACTTAACAGGTAAATATATCACGATGTGTTATCCGGCAGATAGTCTATTATCACAACGTCCGTTAACTAACGGGGTAAGCATTATTTTCCTTTTTTTTTAAATATATCTCGTATATAATTAAAATCTCGAGAATAAAAAAATCCAACTCCTTGAATATTTCCTTGCCGTTGGTCTAATGGGTCAGTGTTTGTACGAGAAAATCCACGTACTCTGAAATTGCCATCTTCGCTCAATTTTACTTCAACAGAAATATCTCCGGTAAAATCACTTGTTTGTGATTGCTCTTGTTGTGGCTCTCCCGATTGCCCAAATTCAGTGTAACTGTTTAGGTTTATAAGAACTCTATTGTTAAGTATTTGTGTGGAAAGTGCAAGCTCTAGTTCGTTGCCGGCTAAATCGGTGCCGGGACGGTAATTTAATCCAATATCTAAACCGTCATCTATTTGAGAAAGAAACTGATTCATTTGAGCAGTTAAAACCTCAAAAGATGCTGTGTTTAATCCGCTTCCAGCCCCGCTTTGGTTTTCAGGGTTACTGCTGTAAAAAGTGTTTGCTAATAAAAGAGATAAAAATTGAAAGTTTTTTTCTTCTTCAGAAAAATTATCTATAACAATTTGTACTTCTTCGTTTTTGTCGGGTAATACAATATCATATGAAATAGATGGTTGTAATAAGTCATCACGTAGAAAAATCCTACAAACAACATCTATTCTTCTGTTTAATCCTGAGCGTTCAGAATGTCTCATAATTGGTTGTGGCGAAGCTTTTAAACGATAATCTGCGGTAATATTTATGTTTGCTTGTAACGGATTACCCGACCATTGAATGGTGCCTCCTCGTTGAATTACAAATCGTTTATTTATTAAGCTTTTTAGCGTAAATAAATAATCTCCTTCTGTTATTGCATATTCACCAAACATAGATAAATCACCTTGGTTATTCATGAGAATGTGCAGATTTGCATTACCTCTCACTCGAATAATATCTCCCACTTGTTTATCAAAAATTATTTGTCCAAGAGTTTGTGGGGTAATTTCTAAATTAAGTTGTAATTCCGGATAACTGGTTCTTTGTTCAATTTTTTGATCTGTTGTTGTTTGCGTTTGTTGATTTCCAAAGAATAAAAAATCACGTTGTTCTGATAATTCAGAATATGCAAGCGGAATATTAAACATACTTTGTTCAAGTGTTCTTCCGGTTGCAGCAATACGAGATTTTTTTAAATCTCCAGAAATTGTAATATTGCCTTGAAAAAATGCTCTTCCGTAGAAAAATGGATTATGCTGTTCTTGTGTGTTGAGTACGCTTAACTTTTGTGTTGTAATACCAAATCTATACTGTGGATTGTTAATGGTTCGTAAATCAACAAATCCTGCTACATTTCCTTGATTACCGCTCATATCGCTCAAATGAATGTCTGAAAATTCAAAACGAGAGCCAACGCCCTTCATTTTTCCTATCATGTTATAGCTTATTTGCGTATAGTCTACGGTAAATCTTCCGCGTTTTATATCAATTTCTCCCTCAAATTTTGGATTGTCTAGTTTACCTTTTGCCGTTATCTTAGCATCAATATTACCGGAAATATTACTAAGAATTGACCGGAAAATTTCACTAAAATCAGAGAGTAAATAATTTCTCATTCCAATGCTAAAGTCAATTTCATGATCTTCAGGAATATACGTGCCTTGTAATGAAAAAATATCAGTTTCACCTTTTCTGCATGCAAGTTCAATAGCAACAGCTTGAATGTCTCGTAACCATGAGCTTTGTAACCGTAAAGTTCCTTGAGGATGCCCGTTGAAATAAAAATCATTAGAATGAATGTTTGCAAAAACAAGGGGGTTGTCATATACATTCTGAATATGAATCTTTCCTTCTAGAATACCGTCGAATCTAATGTTATGTGCGGGGATAAGGTAATTTAAATTACTGATATCATAATTGTTGAAAGAGGCAGTTATTGTGTCGTGAGGATTATGAGAAATTGTTCCGAAAACTCGTATGCTTTCGTTAGATTTTTTAAGCTCTGCCTGTGTAATTGATATGCTTGAGCTGTCTATACCAATGTAGGGGATGTTACAATACCAAACAGAATCAGCAATTATAATTTTTTCGTGCACTAAACTCGTAGAAATTTTTGGCAGAAATGCATGGTTCGATTTCGAGAAAATACCAATGTTCGAAATATCTCCTTTAAACTGAATACTGTCTGTATGATCCCATTTGGAAGAATGTTCAAATCTATTTTGAGAAATATACAGAGAGCTTATAATTTCGGTAATGGTTCGTTCTTTGAGCGGTAGGTCATATTGTATAGTATTAGAAATACCGGTGTTATTACCAGTTATAGTAAGATGTATGTTTTCTAAATAGATGTTCCCTACCTGCACGTCGGGAATCTGTGATTCAAAAGCTAAAATTTGTTGGGATTCATCAAAAACAGAATTTATAAATGTGCCTTGTGCTATATGGATGTTCGGATAAAATACATGAATTAATGAATCTGCTTTTTTAATATGTGCAGATACCGTAAAATGAGGTTTTGTTTCATGTTTTAAATCAAAGTTTTTTTCAGGCAAATCAGAGATGTGAGTTTTGAGATAGGTATATATATATCCCGGCAACTCCTGATAAAGTCCCTTTCCATTTACCGTAATATCAAGCAGGTCTGATGAAAGGAGAATGTTTCGGTAATCTCCAACATTATCTATTTCAATAGTAAAATGTTCTGAGTCATAATCTCCAAATGAACTTATATATCGTGCGTAGGGTACGCTTACCGTTCCTTTTAAATTATCGAGTTGTAAGCCAATAAAATCAACCTGTGTTTCCATAGAAAGTATGGAAAGAGTATCTTCAACAAAACCAAGAGCATAGAGGTTTGCGTGGCTAAGTCTCGAGTAAAAATTGAATTCAGGAATGTCAAGATGAAAATCGAATAAACCACTAAAATTTACAATAAGATTTGAGTCAGCAATATCTAGCTGTCCATCAAAACGTTGTTTAGATATGAGTCCATCAACCGAAACCGTATGATAGGTATAGTTTAAAAATTCAATTTTTGAAATATCACCACGAATGAATGCTTTATTGAATTTCCCCTCATAAAAATCACCTTTTACTTTTAACGAAAGACTCGTTTTTCCCCATTGAGTATTATCGGATAGAACTTTTTGAATGTTAAAGTTTTTACACTGTAAATCGCCAGAAAATAAAACTTCTCTTTCTCGATACGGCGATTTTTTTATGGAGACATCGGCATTAATGATACCTGCAGACGTGGTAAATGTTCCATATGCTACAATATCGTTAATAAAACCGGTAATGTTTCCTTCATACGAAAATGTTTCAATTTCGTGTAAAAAATCCGGTACTTGTATAAAATTTGATTCGGTATAGGGCGGAATTCGAATGTTTTCAATATCGGAAACATTGCTCGTAAATTCCTGTGTTTGAATATGAATAAAACTTGAGCGAATATCGGGTAAGCCCATTATCTCAACATTTCCTCTAAAATGAGATTTTTCCCCATAGGCAATATGCATATTTCTTCCGCGAATATTTGAAACTCGCCCGAATATATTACCCGCAAACACAAAGGAATATGGGCTGAGTTCTAGTTTTGGAGCAAAGTACGAGATATCTAGAAGATGTAACTCAGACCATTGAAATTCACTGTTGATAGATACTGCCGATATAAAATTTGAAAAATCGGATATATGAGAATAACTAAACGACAGTTTTTCTGCATGTATATGAGATTTTTTAGTGAAAATCTGTACCTGAGAACAATCTAAACCTTCTTTTGAAATACTAAAAATACCGAGTAATTTTTGTACAATAAAACCGGATTTTTCTTTTCCTGAAAAACTTTGAATGTTTACAGAAGCTAAGGAGTCAGAAAGTGAGAAATCAGAAATATGTAATTGAATATCAGAGAGATAAAGGTCGGAGAAATTAATTCCGTAGTCAAGTGGGCGGTGCTTTTCTAAATTTTTATAGATAAGGTTTGATGATATAAGGGTTATGGAGTGTATGTGGATATCCCAGTTTAGATTAGTTTGTTTGCCCGAAAGTAGCGATTGAAAATTCCATACTCCGTGTTCATTCTTAATGAGCTCTCCCGAAATATGGTGTAGTGCAATGTTAGAAATATACACCTGCTTTTCTTTTCGAATGATTTTTTGTATAGAAATCCCAATTTTTTTGGCGGTAACAATTATTTCATCATCAGCGTTTTTTATAGACAAATCATGTATGTTTACATCTTTCCATAAGCCCCATGAAACACGAGATATTTGTATTTGAATATTATTTTTTTCTGCAATGTGCCGGGTAATGATTCCGGTTATCTTTGCTTGAACAAAGGGTGTATATAAACTGGCATATGTAATGAGTAATAGAAGTATACTGCTAGCCAATATTCGTACAAAAAAATATATGATTTTCTTAATTAAATTCAAGCCCGTATGAGTATTACAACATAATAAAATATATTTGCAAATATAACGAATAATGGTACGGATATTTTTTTAAAGGAATGAATATTACAATTTTGGCAATAGAATCTTCTTGTGATGACACGTCTGCGGCTGTAATTGCAAATGGCATTGTGTTATCGAATGTAATAGCAACACAAGCTGTTCACCAAGAATATGGCGGTGTTGTGCCGGAATTGGCATCGCGTTCTCATCAACAAAATATAGTGCCAGTTGTGCATAAAGCACTTACTGATGCAGGTGTTGGCACGAGCGATATTTCTGCTATAGCATACACCCGTGGTCCGGGACTGCTTGGTTCATTATTAGTTGGGGCGTCGTTTGCTAAAGGATTTGCTCTTGCAAAAAAATGTAAGATGATAGAAGTGAATCATTTACACGCACATGTTTTGGCTAATTTTATTCAAACACCAACAGAGCACGCCCCAAAACCACAATTTCCTTTTTTATGTTTATTGGTTTCTGGTGGACATACCCAAATAATTCACGTGCGTGATTATCATGATATGACAATTATAGGAAGCACTATTGATGATGCAGCAGGAGAAGCATTTGATAAATGTGCAAAAATGCTTGGATTTCCGTATCCCGGAGGTCCTTTTGTTGATGATTGTGCTCAAGGAGGAAATCCACATGCTTTTGAGTTCGGAAAACCTCAGATAAAAGATTTTGATTATAGTTTTAGTGGGCTAAAAACATCGGTGTTATACTTTTTGCGTGATAAGCAAAAATACGATATGCATTTTATTGAAAATAATAAAGAAGATATTTGTGCTTCTGTGCAACATACCATTGTTGAAATTCTTATGCAAAAATTAGTTCTTGCTTCTCAAAAAACCGGCATTAAAGAAATTGTAATAGGAGGGGGAGTGGCAGCAAATTCCGGACTTCGGTCGGCTATTACAAGATATGGAGAAATTCATAATTGGATAACGCATATTCCCCCAAAAAAATACACTACAGATAATGCTGCAATGATTGCTGTTGCTGCATACTATAAATATTTAGGTAAGCATTTTACTGAACAAAATGTATCTCCAAAAGCTAGGTATTCACTTGATGAATATTTCTCACATTCGAGCTAAGAGTTTGCGTGCATATATTTTGAATTATCTCTTGAATGTTTCTTTTTGAAACAGTATTGTACGAAAAAGAAAAATTAAAAAGATTTCACCACTACGTGGCTTTGTTCAATTTTTTATAACAATTTGATTACTAAGATTCCACCACTTCGTGGCTGTTTCAAAAAGGGACGTTAGTCCTGAAATCTTTGTAAAATAAAAATATAAGCCCCATCAGAGGCACGTAGTGCTGATATCTTGCTGGTATTAGCATATAGGTCATTGTATATTTTTTATTGGACAACAGTGATTTTGAAATACTCTATGTATTCTTTACACTGATTTTATAATTATATTTTTTGGAGCAAAAACAATAAAAACCCCTATCTGTATTGCTTTAGTAGATAAAATGTTGTATTTTTTCAAAATATTTGTGAAAGAATAGTTGTGGTTTGTCTTGTTGATTTTTAAATAATTATAAAATTCTGGATATGAAAATCGAAAGAGTGCGTCAGTTTTTTTGTGTATTTTTTATATTGTTTTTATCAGGTTTCAGTTTGTTTGCTCAAGCTCCGGTAGCTGATTTTACTGCGGATAGAACAGAAGGTTGTGGTGTAATAGCGGTTCGGTTTACCGATGCTTCAACCAATAGCCCAACCTCATATTTGTGGGAAGTTGTTAATGATGGACGTACCTATAATGGAGCTTCACCAACAGTTACTTTTACCATGCCCGGACAATATACTATTCGACTTACGGCAACAAATGCTTCAGGATCTGGAGTGGTAGAAAAAGTTGGGTTTATTAAGGTGTATGCAAATCCTCAAGTTTCATTCTTAGCTTCGCCTCGCTCGGGTTGTGCCCCACTATCAGTTAATTTTACTGACAATACCGTATCCGCATCTCCTATCGTTACCAGGAATTGGGATTATGGTGATGGTAATACATCAGCTGCCCAAAATCCTACACATCTCTATCTAAATCCGGCAAATTATACGGTAATTTTAACGGTAACAAATGAGGATGGTTGTACGCAATCTTTATCGCAACCTAATTATATCTCAATAGATACTCGTCCAACCGCTAATTTCACTCAAAACCTAAGAGAAAGTTGTACTGCTCCTTTTGAGGTTTCTTTTACAAGCACGTCAACCGGACCAATAGAATCGTACGCATGGAATTTTGGTGATGGTAATACATCTACATTACAAAATCCTACGCATACCTATACTACAGAAGGTGAGTTTACGGTAAGTTTAACCGTTACGAGTCCGGCCGGCTGCTCAGATACTCGAACTATTGATAATCATATTTTAGTTAATGCTTTTCAGCCCGATTTTACGGTTTCTCAAACAAGCGTTTGTCGTGGACAGCCGGTTGTGTTTACCGATGCTTCTAATGCAAGCGTAAGTTCAAGAACATGGAGTTTTGGCGATGCAACAACTTCAAATTTGGCTAATCCTACTAAAGTATATGCTGCTGCGGGTGTATATACCGTAAGTTATTCAGCAACGAGTTCTGCCGGGTGCCCTCAATCAATAGAATACACTAATATTATAACGGTTCATGAATTGCCTGTTGTTACCGTTATGGCTGATGACAGTATTTCTTGTGTTGCTCCGTTTGATGTTACTTTTTCTACCACTACGCCAAATATTACTGCATGGAATTGGAATTTTGGCGGTGGCGGTTCATCTACGCTTGAGAATCCAACGCATACCTATAATGCGTTGGGGAATTATACGGTAAGTCTTACGGTTACTGATGCTAACTCTTGCGTAGGTACAGCTTCTAAACCAAATTATATTAGAATTCGTGAACCGCAAGCCGATTTTATTTCTGATGTTACGGGTGGTTGTTTTCCGCTTGATGTTCAATTTACCGATGCCTCTGTTTCTGACAATACCATTATTTCTTGGGAATGGGATTTTGGTGATGGTGGTACATCAACAGATCAATCTCCTTCATATACTTTTGCGGTAGACACGGGTAGATATGATATTACACTTACAATTACAGATGACCGTGCTTGTACAAACACAATTGTAATGGCCGAATATATAGGTGTTGGTATGCAACCTATACCGGGATTTTTTGCCCTCGAAACACAGGTTTGCTATAATACCATTACTGAGTTTATGGATACTTCCTATGTGGGAATTGATAAAAATCCGGCAAATCAGTGGTTATGGGATTTTGGCGATGGAAATACATCTACAGAACAAAATCCGGAGCATCTTTATGAGGATATCGATACCTTTACCGTGCAGTTAACTGTAGGGCATTATCAATGTTTTGCTGATACAACTATTGTTGATTATATTATAATTCTACCGCCATTGGCACAGTATACTATTTCGCCTCCGGTACTTTGTGTATTTCCGGAAGCAGTTCAATTTATAGAAGCTGCTATAGGTGCCGATACTTATACCTGGGATTTTGGTGATGGTAATGTAATGTTTGTTGAAGATAATGGAATAGGAGGGTATCGTTGGGAATATAATGGTGTTGAGATAGTTGCTGACACCAACACGGTTAATCCTACTCATGTGTATACCATAGATGGCACATATACTACCCAACTTATGGTGCAAAATCTTACAACCAATTGTGCCGATTCTATTCAAATTGAATTTTATGTATCTGATATTGTGCCTGATTTTATTGAGAGTACCGATGAAACTTGCCAGTATATTGGAGTATCATTTTCTGATAATACAAACTCAAATTTTACTATTGTAAATTGGGAATGGAATTTTGGTGATGGCTCTCCCTTGGTAAGTGGAAATTTTCCGAATCCTACTCATATTTATCAAAACTCGGGCGTGTTTGATATTCAACTCGTTGTTGAAAATATTCATGGTTGTACCGATACTATTACAAAGACTTCCTTTATAACGGTGTATGAAGTTCCTTCACCGCGTTTTGAAGCAAATATTCTAACTGGTTGTGCTCCTTTAGAGGTGCAATTTACCGAAGCTTCGTTTGCAACAGCACCCGATTCGGTAGTTGTTTGGAACTGGAATTTTGGCGATGGAAATATCTTGGAAATAGAAGAAACAGGGGATAAATTATATACATGGACATATAACGGTTCGGTTCTTTCTGTAGATTCAGTTGCTAAAAACCCTATTCATACCTTTGAATTACGAGGTTCTTATACGGTTACCTTAACTGTAACTGATTCAAAAGGTTGCGATAGTGTATTAGTTCGTGCAAATTATATTGTACCAACATTTCCGTATCCCGGATTTACGGTGGCTCCGGTAACTTGTCATTATACTCCTGTTGTATTTACTAATACATCTACCGGAACAGATTTAAGTTATCAATGGAACTTTGGTGATGGTTCTCCTTTGGTAACAGACGTTTCTCCCTTAGCTCATCAATATACTGTTTTTCAGGATACCACTATTACTGTTACCTTGCGTGCTGTGGATGTAAATATGTGCGACAGTACATTCTCTCATGATATTATTATTGCTCGTCCGTATGCTCTTTTTGAAGCAGATGAAACCGACTGGGATTGCCCGCCGTTTAGTGCTCAATTTTCAGATACATCCACTCTTGCTATAGCATCCTGGGCATGGAATTTTGGTGACCCACTTTCCGGTGCAAGTAATACTGCAATTCTTGAGTCACCTCAGCATACCTATACTATTCCCGGTTTATATGATGTGCAGTTAACCGTAACCGATCAATACGGTTGTACCGATGTGAATCTAAAAACAGATTATATTACACTTGGTGGTCCAACAGGGGTATTTACATTTACTCCTACGGTTGAATGTGCTCCCGCCGAAATTGATTTTACTGCGGTTACACAAAATGCCGTTGTTCATATTTGGGTATTTGATGATGGTGAAGCTCTCGTGGGCGACGAAACAATTTCGTATACCTATACAAGAGGTCGTAGATATACTCCTATACTGGTAATTCGTGATGTAAATGACTGTGAGCGTGCAATTGTTTCGCCAGATCAATTAGTAATTTATAATGTAGATATTGATTTTGATGTTATTCCGCCTGTTGCTTGTGAAGAAAGAATGATTGAGTTTGTGAATCTTTCTACGTCTTTTTTTGATGTTGATAACTGGACATGGGAGTTTAGTGATGGTGTTCAAGTTAATACTATTGATGCAACACATTTCCATGCATATGGTTTACATGATGTTCGCCTTTCTGCAACAATAGAGACTTGTGATTTTTCTGAACTGGTAGAAGATGCGGTTCGGGTATATCAAATGCCAAATCCAAGCTTTACTATTCCAAATCCTATTGATAGATTTGAAGTTGTACAATTTGTTAACACAAGTGATACCTTGAATATTCCAACTACAAATGTTTGGGATTTTGGTGATGGAATAACGGCAACTACAGATAATCCTACTCATTTTTATTCGGTAGAAGGAGAGTATATTGTGTCTTTAACTCAAACTTCTGTCCCTCAATGTGTGAGAACCGTATTGTTCCCGCTGAGTGTGATACGAGAAATTAGTTTGCCAAATGTATTTTCTCCTAATGGTGATGGGGTAAATGATATTTTTATGGAACATATGGAGGTGGATTTTATTATTATAAATCGCTGGGGACAAAAATTGTATGAAGGTAGAGATGGTTGGGATGGTACATATAATGGCGAGCCGGTAGCTGCCGGAACATATTTTTATATTGTTACTTTACCTAATGGAGACATAGAAAAAGGTCCGGTAACATTATTACGAGATTAAATCTAGTTAAGAATTTTAGTGAATTAATAGATACATAGTACTATGATACGAAAAATTACACTTGTAGGAATTTGTTTGTTTTGTGTTCTGCAATCTATAGCACAATCCGGATTACGTAAAGCTAATGCAGAGTATGAGCGGAAAAATTATATGGTTGCAGCAGAGATGTATGAGGAAATTTTCCCGAAGATTACAGATAAAGATCTTATTACTGAAGTTGCCTATAGAGTTGGCGAGTGTTACCGTATGGTTAATGATTACAATAAGGCAAATATTTGGTATAAACGTGCAGTTGATAGAAGATACCGTGATGATGATGTGCATTTTAAATATGGTATGACATTAATGATGGCCGGAGATTATAGAACTGCAGATAGAATGTTTAAAAATTATTTGGCAACGCGTCCTTCGCAAGAAATGATTGAACTTACCCGAAGAATGATAGATGCCTGTAAGTTTGCTCGAGAATCTGATGCCGTTGATGAACGATATGAGATTAGAAATGTACAGGAAATAAATTCCAGACATAGTGATTTTGCTCCTACTATTGTATATGAAAAGCTTATTTTTACTTCTTCTCGTTTAACTCGAGATAGTGTAACCTATAGTATTACCGGGCAGGGCTTCGAGAATTTATATGAAACTTATTTTAATTCAGAAACACAATTGTTTGAATCTCCAACTTTACTCCGAGGTTCAATAAACTCTAGAGTTAATAATGGTACTTTGGTATATGACTATAATAGAAAAATTGGTTATTTTATGCAGTGTAACGGACTGCAAGGGGATGAGCAAAATTGTAATATTTTTTATTCTAATTATAATGACCAAGATAATTCTTGGGGGCGACCACAGATATTTCAATATAATTCAACACAGTACAGCTCCGGACATCCGGCTATAACTCCCGATGGAAATACATTATACTTTGTGTCTAACCGTCCCGATGGTTTAGGAGGAACCGATATTTGGAAATCAACCAGAACACATGCCGATAACTGGTCTGAACCGGTAAATCTAGGAACTCCTATAAATACTATTCTTAATGAAAATTTTCCCTATGTGTTTGATAATAGCGGTATTTATTTTTCTTCTAACGGACATATTGGTTATGGTGGCTTAGATATTTATTATTCTGAACGATTAAACGATACAACATATGGAGAACCCCAAAATCTTATGGCTCCAATCAACTCAAGTGCAGACGATTTTGGTTTTGTATTTATGAATGCACGTTCAGGTTTATTCTCGTCTAACAGGCAAGGTGGTGTTGGTTCTGATGACTTATATTATTTTTCGGCTAAGGGCTTTATAATTAAAGCCGAAGGTTCTGTAGTTGATGGAGAAACCGGTAATCCTATTGTTAATGCTATTGTGGTGTTAACCGATCATCTTGGTGTTGCAGATAGTGTAACTACTGATGAGGAGGGGAAATATAGATTTAATATGCTTAAACAAGATATGGGATACTATATGGTTTCTGTAAAAGATGATTACTTAAATCCGCAACGGAAAAATTTTACAACCGAAGGAATTCAGGAAGATTTTATAATATCATCGGCAACAGGATACGATTTGGATTTTCGTTTGACTCGTATTGTTGAAGGTAAAGAGTATGAAATAAAAAATATTTATTATGATTTAGATAGATACTCTCTTCGTCCGGAATCAATTGTAGAACTTAATAATGTTGTGCAAATTTTAAATAATAATCCTGATATTTATATTCAAATAAATTCTCATACCGACACTAGAGCATCACATGATTATAATATTGTGCTTTCTCGTAATAGGGCAAAATCTGTTGTAGATTATCTTATTTCTCAAGGAATAGATACGGCTCGTTTAACATGGCAAGGTTGGGGTAAAACCCGCTTGGCTATTCCAAATGCTCAAACAGAAGACGAGCATCAGGCAAACAGAAGAACTACGTTTACTATTGTTAATTTTGAACAGTTGCATTTGGGTGAAAAAGCTGAGTTTCATTTGCAAGCGGTGTCTCGTATTCAAAAGCAACAAAGTCATATAGCAGCATCTGCCGACCAGAAGAAAGAAGGGGTGTATTTTAGATTGCAAGTTGCGGCAACTCGCAGTGCATGTAGCCCACAGGCATTTTCGAAAATTACGCAACAGTTCCCCTTTATAGAAACATATTGTACGCAATATCCCGATGGATTCTATAGATACACTGTTGGCTATTACATGTTTTTAGAACAAGCAGAAGCTATGAAAACAAAAATTGACAGTCTGGGCTTTAGCTCATTTATAGTTGCATTTAAAGATGGGGTAAGAATTCCGGTGCAACAAGCAATTCGTGAACTACAGAAAGAATCAGATAACTAGTGTGTGTTTTTCTATGATAATATTAAGAACAATGAAGAATCGTATTATAAAAATAAAGTATGCCATAGTAACCGCAATATTGAGTGTGTTATGCATATATTCTTTTGCTCAAACTGATGCCCAAATTAGCTATTTTATGACAAATGAATTAGCGTTTAATCCTTCTTTTGCCGGTGCAAATAAAGGTTTTAGAGCTTCTTTACTTGCTCGGCAACAATGGATTGGATTTGATAAAGCACCGGCAACTCAAACACTGCAAGCCGACTATAAAAGTAAAATAGGTGGTATTGGATTATATATCATGAATGATGGGTTAGGATATGAATGGTCTACCTTTGTGAAAGCACAATATGCCTATCATATTTCATTGGCAGAACATACTCGCTTATCTGCCGGATTTGGTGCAGGGGTGTATCATCGGCAATTAGATGCTTCGGAACTCAAGTATCAAAATCCTTCTATGCAAGATCCAATTGGACTATATTCAACACAAAATGCTTTTACTCCTTCATTAGATGCAGGAATTCATTTGTCTCATAAAAATCTTATACTCGGCCTTTCTTCTACTCATGTTGCCTATGCGGTGCAAGGTTCGGATTTCTTTACTATGCCACGACATTTTTATGGATATATTCAATATCAGCATGATATTTCTTCTAAACTCAGTTTAGTGCCAACGGCATATGTTAAAAGTGGCGGATATATAACACAATATGAGGTAAATACTAATTTGTATGTTGATACTAAGTACTGGGTTGGTGCAACGTATCGGTATGATGAGTCTATTGTTGGTATGGCTGGTATCATTTTAAAAGAAACAATTCGTATTGGATATGCCTATGATTTTAGTATTGGTCCGGTAAAACCATACAGTAATGGTAACCATGAAATTATTCTGTCTGTTCGTATTCCTCCTGATGAACGCGACCGAAATATTTACCAAAGCACAAGGTTGTTTAATTAGTAGAGGTACCCCTCCTTGGGGTAACCCTTGTTGGGGTAACCCTATGTGGTTACCCATCTGGTTACCCATCTAGTTATTTCAGGGTTTAAGGTGTAATGATGTATGCAAATCTAAGGTATATCCTATTCGTATTTTGCATGTAAAATTGCTTGTATTCCTAAAGAAAATAATAAGGGTTGATATTTAAAACTTGTAGTTCCAAATAGCGAAGGATTTACTACCGGAAGAGAGAAACCTAATTGAGCAACGGCTTTTACATATCTATATCCTACTTTCATGGTAATTACAGGTTCTGCAAAAGCTCCCATTGCAACTATGTTTGCTTGGTTATAATGCACAAACACAAAACGACTTGCAAATGAGATATCGCCAAATGCCGAACGTATTCCAATTGCGGGTTGTACAAAGTAACGGATAAGAGAAACGTCATTGTAGTCGTCCCATAATGAACCTGAATATTTTGACTGTAAGCTTCCGTAACCGCCCCCACCATATACTTCAAATCGGCCTTTTTTTGAAATGCTTGAAAAATATCCAAGTCCTAATTCTAAAAAATTCTGATGTCTGAAATTATCTGAACCTATTTCTCCTCTTCTTACGAAACTTCCATTACACATAAGAGCAATGTCATCTGATATTGCATATGAAATTTGTGGGTCAATTCCGGCAATTCCGGTATAACAGGCAATTTGTAATTCATCTTTATTGTTATGTAATGGAACATTTACAACATTAGGAACATATACCGGTGAACATGCGATTGTTCCAAAGATTCCTATAAATATTACTATTTTTTTCATGCCAAGACTCCACTTATGTCATATAAATCAGCTTCTGTAATTTTCACCGTATAAAATTCACCTACGGTTATATCTGTATTGGGAATGCACACTTCATTATCTACTTCATAAGCATCGTATTGTGTTCTTCCAACCGCCACATCTCCTTCTATTCGGTCTATAAGAACACGATATGAATTTCCAATCATTGCCTTATTTTTTTCGAGAGAAATATCTTGCTGTAATAGCATTAATTCATCAGCACGTTCTTGTTTTACTGTCTGCGGAATTAAATCTTCGAAATGTTTTGCGGCATACGTGTTTTCTTCGTGAGAGTATGTAAACACGCCCAATCTGTCGAATTTAAATTCTTGTATAAAGGAGCGAAGTTGCTCAAAATCTTTATCGGTCTCGCCCGGGTGTCCAACAATAAGTGTTGTGCGTAATGCTATATCCGGCACTGCGGTGCGAATTGTATTGAGCAAGTCATACGTCTTTTTCTCTGAAAAACCTCTTCGCATAGCAGAAAGAACAGAATCTGAAATATGTTGAATAGGCATATCAAGATATTTACAAATTTTCTCCGAATCTTTCATCATATCTAAAATAGGTAAGGGAAAGTTATTGGGATATAAATAATGAAGACGAATCCATTCCAATTCATCAATTTTCAATAGGTTTTCCAACAAGAGTGGCAATTGAGGTTTACCATACAAATCAATACCATAATACGATACATCTTGAGAAATAATTGACAATTCTTTAGCCCCGGATGCACAGATATACCGAGCTTCTTGCATCAAATTTTCTATAGACACAGACACATGCGGTCCTCTAATTGAGGGGATTGCACAAAAAGAACAGGTTCTGTCGCAGCCCTCTGCAATTTTAAGATAGGCGGTATGAGGAGGTGTTGAAACTAAACGCTCATTCACAATATGGGTTTGTGCCTCAATATTAAATTTTTGTAAAACCGCAAACACATCTTTTACCCCAAAATAAGAATCAACCTCAGGTATTTCTTTTCGCAACTCATCAGCATATCGTTCGGCAAGACAGCCAACAACAAAAACCTGAGAAATATGTCCGGCTTCTTTTGCGGAAATTGCATCTAATATAACCGAAATAGATTCCTCTTTTGCATCAAGAATAAACCCGCAGGTATTAATAATTACTATATCAGAAAATGCTTCATTGTCAAACGCAACCGTGTATCCGGCTGCAGCAAATTGACGTGCCAGTCGTTCTGAATCTACCAAGTTTTTAGAACAACCTAGCGTAATAATTGAAATTTTCTTCATGTATTGTTATGTTTTCTGCGGTTCTTTTTTCGCCGCGGGGAAAAGAACATTATTTAAAATAAGACGGTAGCCCGGAGAATTTTTATGATTGTCAAGATTTGTAGGAGGGTCACCAACATAGTGACGATAATCTTCGGGGTCATGTCCGCCATAAAAGGTCCACGTGCCTTTACCATGCGTGCCGTGAATGTATCGTGCCTCATTATGAGCTCTATTTTCGCCCATAATTACTACATGTGGTTTTATAAGTTCTTTGTTAAAGGAAGTCGTTTGTCCCATAAAACCACGAATAACCGTAGTATGATTTTGACAAAGCATTGTTGGAACCGGATCCCATTTTGCCGAAAACTCAAATAAGGTAAAATAATCCTCATCATCTTTTACTGTTCGGTAATTTGTTGCATCAATATTTGAATACTCATACTCAAAGGGGTCGGTAACCAAGGTAAAATTATGGAAAGCAAGCGTTTTAGAAAAATCTAATTTCTCCTGTGCATTCGGGTCCATAGGGTCACCATCAAACATAACGGCACAAATATCGGTGCCTTCTGCCGCAAGAGCTATATCAAAGGTGTCTGCGCCTGAGCACATAGCAAATAAATATCCTCCGTTTTCAATATATGCTTTAATTGTTTTTACCACATGCAGTTTTTTCTGAGAAACTTTTTGGAATCCAAAGGCACGTGCTTGTGCTTCAGCATTTCTAACCTGTTCAATATACCAAGGAGCATTTCTATATGCGGCATAAAATTTCCCGTATTGTCCGGTAAAATCCTCATGATGTAAATGTAGCCAATCATATTTAGCTAAATCGCCACGAATTATTTCTTCGTCATAAATTACATCATAAGGTATTTCTGCATAGGTAAGTGCCAGCGTTACGGCGTCATCCCAGGGTAATTTATCTTTTGGTGAATACACAGCAATTTTTGGAGCTTTCTCTAACTGCACTATTGCCATATTTGCATCTTCTCTATTAATTTCGGCAATTATTGCTGAAACACGAGCATCTGCAATTATTTCGTAACTAATGCCTCTAATATCACACTCACGTTTAATTTCATCATGATAATTCATAAGAAAACTACCACCACGATAGTTAAGTAACCACTGTGCTTCTATATCATTTTGCAAAATCCAATAGGTTATACCATATGCTTTTAAATGATTCCGTTGAGTATTGTCCATTGGAATAAGAATGCCAAGTCCCATAAGACTGTATGAACTTAGAATAAGAATACAGATAAGAATATGTTTTTGTATCATACGCATATGTTTTTTACCAAAGATTAGAAAACTGTCTCGTCAGGTTTAAACGGTTTATCTTCCGGTTTTATATCAAACACATTATTTTTTAGTGTCTGTGTGTCATTAGTCCCAGATTCAGAACCTTGCAACATTTCATTCATTCGAGAACCATATGTTTTGACGGCAGGTATCGTATCAAAATTACCATCATCCGGTAAATCTTGCAATTGATTCATGAAATTTCTGTCGGTAAACTTGGTTTGCTCCGGAATAAATTCAAGATTTACAATATCGGTAGCACCGTGACGGTTTTTTGCAATAATGATTTCTGCGAGTCCTTGTGTAGAATTTCCCTCATCATCAGTTAATAAGCCGTAATACTCAGGGCGGTGAATAAACAATACTAAATCCGCATCTTGCTCAATAGCACCCGACTCACGTAAATCTGATAATTGCGGACGTTTATTTCCGGTGCGCGTTTCAACCGAACGGTTAAGCTGCGACAGGGCAATAATTGGAATACTTAACTCCATTGCTACTGCCTTAATTTGACGCGATATTAAACTCACCTCTTGCTCTCTACTTGCTGCCGCAGAGGTTGTCATAAGCTGAAGGTAATCAATAAAGATACATTTTACGCCATATTTTTCAACAAGACGACGGCTTTTTGCTCGGAATTCAAAAATTGATAAGGCAGGAGTATCGTCAAGATAAATAGGTGCTACACTTAATTTCTTTGTCTTTTCGTATAAATTTTTCCAGTCTTGCTCGGTAAGATTTCCTACACGAATTTTGTCATGTCCAATACCGGTTTCACTCACAATAAGACGATTCACAATTTGAATATTATTCATCTCAAGAGAAAACATTGCGGCAGGAGTGTTATAATCAACCGCCATATTTCTCATCATAGAAAGAATAAAGGCAGTTTTACCCATAGCCGGACGGGCAGCAAGTACCACCATGTTTCCACTTTGCCAGCCCGAAGTAATCTTATCTAAATCACTAAAACCCGATGGTTCTCCACTGTAAGTGTTTTTATTTTCTTGTGCTTTTTTTATGTTTTCTAACGCAAGCTCCAGTAATTGCCCCATAGGAGCAGCTGCCTTCTTAATATTTCCCTCTCCAACAGCAAACACCGAAGATTCTGAGAAATTTAACAGTTCAGAAACATCAATGCTGGTGTCAAATGCTTTTTCTTGAATTTCTGAAGATATACGTATCAGTTCACGTTGTATAAATTTTTCTGCAATAAGTTTAGCATGATGCTCAATATGTGCTGCCGACGAAACTTTCTGGGTTAATTGCGCTATAAAATATGCTCCGCCAACTTCGTCGAGTGTTTCAAGTTTTCGTAATTCCTCAACAACTGTTTGAATATTTACCGGTTCTCGTTTAGAAACAAGGGCAATAATTGCTTCATATATTCTTCTATGCTTATCAACATAGAATGATTCTGCTTTTAAAATATCAATAACATTAATAATACTATCATCCTCAAGCATGAGCTGTCCGAGAACAGTCTCTTCTAAATCAATAGAGTGGGGAGGCATTTTGCCGAACTCAACTTCGGTTTGTTTTTTTTGGTATTGTTTTTTTGCTTCTTGTTTTGCCATGAACATATTTTTTTACAAAAATACACAAGAATTTGAGAGCTTCAATAAAATAATACTAACAGTAAATTGTTGGCAGATTGTTCATTTATATTTTACTTTGTATATCCTCTAATAAATACAACATTTATGAATACAGAAATTGAGAACATCCATCTACGTGCAAGAAAAATAGTTGACGCTATGAGTCTTCACGAGAAAATTGCACAAGTAACGGGTATTTGGAAACATGCCGAAGAATTTCTAAATCAAGAAAAGTATATTGACCACGAGAAATTATCTCAAAAATTTCCTTATGGATTTGGGCAAATTGGGCGAATATTCGAAGGGCTTTCGGCTCAAGAAATGGCAAAAAAATATAATGAAATACAAAGGTATTGTGTTGAAAAAACGCGTCTGGGTATTCCGGTTTTATTTCACGAAGAATGTTTACGGGGTGTTATGGAGGTAGATGCACTTAGTTTTCCGCATCCTATTGCTCTTGCGGCAAGTTTTAATACTGATTTAGTTGAACAGACATATTCGTATATTGCAAAAGATGCTCGTTCTCGTGGGGCTCGCTTGGCTCTTACGCCTGTTCTAGATATTGCTCGAGACCCACGTTGGGGAAGAGTTGAGGAAACTTTTGGTGAAGATCCGGTGCTTGTTGCTCGTATGGCTACGGCAGCAGTAAAAGGATTACAGGGAACTAATAATGATATGTTGCCACAAGATAAAGTTATGGCAACACTTAAACATTTTGCGGCTCACGGTTCTCCCGAAGGGGGAATGAATTGTGCTCCTCCGGGTATTAGTGAGCGAGATTTTAAAGAAATATGCCTCTATCCTTTTGCATACACTATTCGTCATGCAAAACCAAAAGCTATTATGCCTTCTTATAATGAAATTGAGGGAGTTCCTTCTCATGCTAATCAACATGTGTTGCAAACAATATTACGCAAAGAGCTTGGTTTTGAGGGTTTTGTTGTGTCTGATTATTACAGTATAGAGCAATTACATGAGTTACATTTTGTTGCGAAGCATCTAAAGGATGCAGCTATTCAAGCTCTTGAGGCAGGGGTAGATATTGAACTTCCTGAGCCGAATTGTTATGCTCATCTTTTTGCAATTTGTTCAGAAAATGCAAAATACCAAGCTCTTTTAGATGCTGCGGTGTGTAGATTGATATACTATAAAATATATGCAGGTCTTTTTGATAGTCCATATGTTGATGAGTCTCTCGCACATACAACTTCTGAAGATGCACCTGGTGTTGAACTTTCTTATTCTATTGCTGCAGAAAGTGCTATTCTTCTTACAAATAAGCATGGAATATTGCCGCTCAGTTTACAGAAATATGCCACAATTGCCGTAATTGGTCCAAATGCCGATTATAATTCTATTGGCGGATATGCTTGTGCTAACAAAGATTTTGTAACTATCTATAAAGGAATTACAGAAAAATGGGGAGCCCACACTAATATTCTGTATGCAAAAGGATGTGGTATTACAACCGATGAGGGAAGTTGGTTTACAAATGAGGTGTGCCGCACTTCTGAAGAAGAAGATAGAGTATTACTGGCAGAGGCAGTTAAAATAGCTTCACAATCTGACCTTATAATTCTGTGTGTTGGCGGTAACGAACAAACCTGTAGAGAAGCATGGAATATAAATCACCTTGGCGACCGCCCTAGTTTAGAATTGGTGGGCTTGCAAATGGAATTGTTTGAAAAACTTTATGAACTCGGAAAACCAATTGTTGTTGTGTTAAGTCATGGTAGACCATTAGTTGTTTCGGCATTACAAGAAAGAGCTTCAGCTATACTTGATTGTTGGTATTTAGGACAAGAAACTGGAAGCGTTGTTGCAGATATCCTGTCTGGTGTAATTAATCCTTCAGGAAAATTAGCAATAAGTTATCCGCGTTCTGCCGGACATATTCCGGTGTTTTATAATCATAAACCATCGGCTCGACGAGGATATTTGTTTGATGATGTTACGCCGCTGTTTCCTTTTGGATTTGGATTAAGTTATACCAATTTTGAACTTTCAAACATTTGCTGTTCAGCATCTTCGTCTCTATCAACTCCATATTGTTCCATTTCTCTAACCATTCAAAACACTGGAACGTATGCCGGAGCCGAGGTTGTGCAAGTGTATGTGAGAGACGTGGTGAGCTCAGTTACCCGTCCGGTAAAAGAACTAAAAGCATTTACAAAAGTTTTTATACAGCCGGGAGAATCTCGTGATATTACACTTGAACTGCATCGAGAAGATTTTGAAATGTTCAACAGAAATATGCAACGAGTAGTTGAAGCGGGAGATTTTGAAATTTTAATCGGCACATCCTCAAATAATACAGATTTGCAGGTATATACACATACGGTAGAAGAATAATCTCATAGGGTTACTCTACCGCTAATAAAAAAAATCCATCAGCCAATCCGGTAATTGTTGTTTCCATACACACGTAGTCTCCGGCTTGTTCAAAAAAGGTGTATTCATCGGTATTAAATTCTTTGTGCCATAAGTTCGGATTATGAGGCGGGATAAATCGATACTGATTTTGTTCGTGCATTTCGCGTGTTGTTGGACCTTCAGCTATTTCACCACGTGGAAAAATGTCGGCTTGTAATCGGTATAGCAAAGCATAGGTAGAGGTAATGGAATGAGGTAATTGTTGAGATGCAATAAATGCAATACCCCATGGATTTATTCCAAATAAATAATCTAGAACCTGTTGCCGAACGGAATCAAATTCGGTGAGACCGCTTGCTTGTTTGTATAGATACGAGCAATTTGCAACAGAAAAGTATGAATATAATGTTCCCCAGGTTGATTTGTGTGGACTGTGCCATAGATTTCCCGTTTTGTGTGCAATAGCATTAAAATAAGACAAGTTTTTTTGTAAAACAGGAAGTATCTCTTGGTGGTGAGGAATAAGCAGTGCATGAGCATGCATTGCAACATCTGCCCACGATGCCCATAATGCTTGATAGTCGGCATCTACAAATGAAATAGCATCTTGTTTATATACATCTTTGCCTGTGCTTACATATAATTCAACTGCAGCAAGCTCCATATTATCATGAGCGGTAGCGTCAGCATAATAGACTTCTATATCAGACTCAAACCATGCAGGAGGTTCTGTGCTTTGTTTTGCAGCGGCATAAATTTCACATGCTTTTGTCTCATATTCTTGAGCTTCTTGTGAGTATGCTGTCTGAGCAAACAGTCGAGCACCCAATGCTAAAGCCGCCGCAGTTAATCCCATTTGTGGTTGCGAAAGAGCGGCGTAACACTCTCGTGCTCCGTCTAAGCTATCATGTTCCGGTAATCGTTCTCCTTGTTCATGGTCTGCATGTCCACCAACCTGAATAATAAACAGATCTTTTTCGGGCATTGTTTTCATGAGAAAATCAAGTCCCCATTTTGCCTCGTCGAGCACATCATTTAGATCAGTTTTTGAGAACTCAAAAGAATGTATAAACGGGTGAGGATTTTGCTCGTACGCTTTTAATAAAAAGTAGGTAGTGTATGCTATTGTATGTGTGAATTTAATATAATCTCCGGCATCGTACCATCCTCCGAGCATGTTAACCGTTTTTTGTGAGCTACTAGGTTTCCAATTTCTATTAGAATGTTGTTCCCTCATATATACCGGGCATGCGGCATCTCCGCCATGAGAAAATGCATGAATAATAGCATCATGCGAACCGCTTCTGCGAGCACGAATGGTAGACAGAATATCAAGCGGAAATGAAGAATACGGGTTTTCGAGAATGCGAATGTGTATTTCTTCTGAATTATCTATCGAAAAAGAGTAATTGCCGCAGGACGTGATGTCTGAGAAATCAATTTCGTAATTATATGGCTTGGTAGTATATTTTGTTTTACCTTGGATAGAAGGCGGAACCGAGCCACTACAAATAATTGCATGTTCCGCATTACAGATACGCCATGTTGCTTCAGAAATATCATGGTCAGAGAGGATGACTATTCGTTTTTTTTGTTGTGGAGTATACCCTGCCTGATTATATCGAATATGCATACTGAATTGTTATTATAGAGACGCGATTAATCGCGTCTCTAATAATATGATTTTTTAAACTAAGGGATTTCCTGTTATTGCCGCAGGAATTTCTAAGTCCATAATTTTTAGGATAGTAGGAGCTACATCAGCCAGACGACCATCTTTAATTTCTGAATATTGCTCAGAGATTAAGATAGAAGGAACCGGATTGGTTGTGTGAGCTGTGTTCATGCTGCCATCTTCGTTAACCGCAAATTCTGCGTTACCATGGTCAGCAATAATAAGGATGTCGTATCCGCTTTTTTGAGCAGCAGTAACAACTTTTTCAACACAAGCATCAACCGTAGCAACAGCTTTTTGAATTGCTTCGTAAATACCGGTATGTCCAACCATGTCACCATTTGCAAAGTTTAGGCAAATAAAATCTGTTTTGCCTTCTTCTAATTTTGGCACAATAGCATCTGCAACTTCAGGAGCACTCATTTCGGGTTGCAAATCATAGGTTGCAACTTTTGGTGAATTAATAAGGATTCGTGTTTCTCCTTCAAATTCAACCTCTCTACCACCAGAGAAGAAGAAGGTAACGTGAGCATATTTTTCTGTTTCTGCAATACGAATCTGTGTCTTGCCCGCTTTAGAAATAACCTCACCTAAAGTGTCGGTTAAATTATCTTTATCAAATACAATTTTAACACCTTTAAAAGAATCATCGTAGCGTGTCATGGTTACATAATATAAATCCATTGTCTTCATATCATGTTCCGGCATATCTTTCTGAGTAAGTACCGTAGTTACTTCACGTAAACGGTCTGTTCTAAAATTGTAGCAAATTACAACATCGCCCGGTTCAATTGTAGCAAGAGGTTTTCCGTTATTGTCAACACAAATAGTTGGTTTTACAAACTCATCGGTAATACCTTGAGCGTATGAATCCTTAATAGCTTGAACCGGATCTGTAACCGGCGTTCCTTTTGCATTAACAAATAAATGATATGCTTCAGCAACTCGTTCCCAACGCTTATCTCTATCCATACCGTAATATCGTCCAATAATACTGGCAACTTTTCCGCTAGAAGATTGTAAGTGTTTTTGCAGACGTTCCATGTATGCTAATCCACTTTTTGGGTCGGTATCTCTTCCATCCATAAGAGCATGAACAAAAATAGTATCAATACCATGTTCTTTTGCCATGTCGCATAATTTGTACGCATGATGATCCATAGAATGAACCCCCGCATCGGAGAGAAGACCGATAAGGTGAATTTTTTTACCTTCTTTTTTAGCATAGGTATATGCATCAACAAGTGTTTGATTTTGTAGGATAGAATTATCAGCTACCGCCTTATTAATTTTTACCAAATCTTGAAAAATTACTCGTCCCGCACCTATATTAAGGTGACCAACTTCTGAATTTCCCATAACTCCCTCGGGTAAGCCAACATCCTCACCTGCGGTGTACATTTTTGCATTCGGATATTTCTGTAATAAAGAATCCATAAATGGAGTAGGAGTACTAGCTATAACGTCAGACGAATCTTTTTTACCAATTCCCCAACCATCGAGGATAATTAAAAATGCTTTTTTATTCATGAATACTATATTTTTAAGTGAAATCTAGTTTATTGACGTTCAAATGTTGAACGCCTTGCAAAAATAAAATTATTTCCCGGTTAACATCTTTTTAGGCAGGTAAAAATAAATCATGTTTTATTATGGTTTTTTTTATGAAAGAGCATTGGGATAAACAAAAATGGGCAAGCTCTATGCTTACCCATTATCTTGTATAAGAATTGAGATATCTTGAATTATGATTTTCTATATTTTTTATAAGCGTTTATTAAGCCGTTTGTTGACGAATCGTGGCTGGAAACAGCGGCATCATGTGCAAGTTCCGGAAGAATTACATTTGCTAATTGTTTTCCTAGTTGAACTCCCCATTGGTCAAAACTATAAATGTTCCAGATAATACCTTGAGCAAATATTTTATGTTCATACATAGCTATAAGAGCTCCTAATGAACGTGGAGTAATTTTTTTAACAAGAATAGAGTTTGTTGGTCGGTTACCGTCAAACACCATAAACGGAAGAAGTTCAGCAATTTCTTCTTCTGATTTTCCTGCTGCTTGTAATTCTGTTTGAACTTGCTCTTCGGTTTTTCCCATCATTAAGGCTTCTGTTTGTGCAAAAAAGTTAGACAGTAATTTTTGATGATGGTCGCTTAATGGATTGTGGCTTATTGCCGGAGCAATAAAATCGCAAGGAATTAATTTTGTGCCTTGGTGAATAAGTTGGTAAAAGGCATGCTGACCATTTGTTCCCGGTTCTCCCCAAATAATTGGTCCGGTTTGATACATAACACGATTTCCGTTTCTGTCAACATATTTACCGTTACTTTCCATATTACCTTGTTGGAAGTATGCTGCAAATCTATGTAAATATTGGTCGTACGGAAGAATGGTTTCGGTTTCTGCACCGTAAAAGTTATTATACCAAATGCCAATTAAAGCAAGAATAACCGGAATGTTTTTGTCTACATCGGCAGTAGCAAAATGATTGTCCATTGCATGTGCTCCATCAAGAAGAGCTTCGAAATTTTCAAATCCTAAGGTACATGCTATTGAAAGACCAATTGCTGACCATAAAGAATATCTTCCGCCAACCCAGTCCCAAAATTCGAACATATTTTTTGTGTCTATTCCAAAATCGGCAACTGCAGCTGCATTTGTAGAAAGAGCAACAAAGTGATTTTTCACGAATGCCTCATCTTTAGCCGCTTGTAAAAACCATGTTTTTGCAGATTCTGCATTTGCCATAGTTTCTTGCGTAGTAAATGTTTTAGAAGCAATAATAAACAGTGTTGTTTCTGGATTTACTTTTTTAAGCGTTTCCGCAATGTGTGTTCCGTCAACATTTGATACATAATGAGCTTGAATATGCTCTTTTTTATACGGACGTAATGCCTCAGTTACCATAAGCGGACCTAAGTCTGAACCGCCAATACCAATATTTACGATATCTGTTATTGCTTTGCCCGAATATCCTTTCCATGTTCCCGAAATAATATCTTCAGAAAATTGTTTCATTTGAGCCAATACACGGTTTATATCAGGCATCACATCTTTTCCGTCAGCTACAATAGCTTTGTTAGAACGATTACGTAAGGCAATGTGTAATACCGCACGGTCTTCTGTTTTATTAATTTTTTCGCCTGAAAATTGAGCAGATATAGCATCCTGTAATCCACACTCTTTAGCAAGTTTTACAAGAAGAGAAAAAACATTTTTATCGATAATATTTTTTGAATAGTCAACCAACATATCTTCAAAAACAAGAGAGTATTCTGAAAACCGTTTAGGATTATCAGCAAATAAATCTTTCATATTAGTTCCGCAGAAACTCGAAAAATACTCTTCTAATTCTGTCCATGCTTTTGTTTGAGTAGGATTTACCTTTGGTAACATATTGTACATTTTTTAATAATTAAACATCATGGCAAAAATAAGTTTTTGCATGAAATAATTGTTGTGAATACTAAATTTTTATTTGGAACAAAAACGCAATATATGTTTAACCTTATTTCTTCCTATTACAAATCACGGTAAAATCGCACCAAGTACAGGTGTCGGTGTTTTCTGTTTGAGAAAATGGCACATCGGGATTGCAGAGCTCTTCCAGTGTCTCAGTAAGTAATTGCTCAAATTCTTCTTGTATAGTATAGTATGAGGTAAGGGGTATTTTGCTAATATGAATTTCGGGAAGTTTGCTGCTGTGAATTTCTCGTATATAATAGAGGAGATTCTGTACATCAGACGCATGATTTTTTGAAATAATGTAAGAATAAATACAGGATTGTAAGATTGCTGATTTTATTTTTTGCGTCCTGTCAAATAACGACGCTACGCTCTGTGCCGAAAGATCTTTGTGTCCGGTTTTGTAATCAATAACAGTGTATCTGCCATTATTTTTTTCTAATCGGTCTATGCTGCCCCCAAGCTGTATTGCATTATTTCCTATCGGGATTGTGGCGGAGCTCTCGTGTTCAAGTCCTACTATATAAAAAGGAGCTCGTTGCATGTCGAATTTGAGCGTGTTTTTAATATAGGTGCAAATAGTTTCTTCGAGTAATGTTCGCATGCCCGACGCAAAATCGGTAGCGTTCTTTTCTGTATGTAAAATAGCATCGCAGTGTTTTGAGATTGTCTTTGTAATGAGGTCTGTATTGGCAAGAATTGCTTCAATATCTTGTTTTGTAACCTCCTTTTCATGAAACGATGCATATACATCTTCCATGCTATAGTGAAAAATATTTCCGTAATCATGCTCTCCGGGCATTTCGTCAACAATAAGCGGTTTTTGCAGTCTTCTGATATATCTAAAGTAAAACCGCAATCTGCACGTAAGATATGTTGCAATTGCCGAAGGACTTATTGTTTTAGTTCCATCAAAATATGCCGAAATATAGTCAATGCTTTCTTGTAATTTAGGAATAGAAATACTATTGTCTTGTTGCATGCCTACAGAAAAAGCAAGTTCTTTCTGTGTAATGGTATGCAGCGGATTTTGAGCATAAAGCATTTGCATAATATATCGGCTCATTTCGCCTTTACCAACCTCATCGCTCAGAGTTGAGTATACAAGGGTAATGTCAGAAGCCCGTTGAATAAGACGATAGAAGTAATATGAGTACATTGCTCCTTGTTCCTGAATCGTTGGCATGCCAAAACCGGTTCGTAATGAGTAGGGAATAAAGGATGATCCTACGCTCGTTCGAGGAAATACCCCTTCGTTCATAGAAAGAATAATAAGACGCGAAAAATCTAAGGTGCGTGTTTCTAACACCCCCATTATCTGCAAATCTTCTAAAGGTTCACCTTGAATGGCAATGTTTTTTGAGCTGAGAGCTTTACTCAGAAGTTGAGTTACAAATTTTTTATTTTCTAAGGGAATTGCATATTCCGAGACTAAAAAAAGAATGTGTTGCACTTCTTTATAGATGAGATAGAGAATACTTTTTTCTATATCAGTATCAGGAAGATGCTCCGCAGAGGTAAGAATACAATTCTCTAAAACATGTAAAAACTCCACTGCCGTTTTTGTTGGAGTGCAATAGGGGGCAAACGCCTCATTATTCATATGTGTTTTGTGAGAAATGTATACATAATTGTTAGTACTTATGGTATTTCTCAGTTCATCGAATGCAGGTTTTTGATGTGTTGGAATGAGTCTGCTTTCACATACACGAAATACATCTTTATAATAAAATGCCTGTTGTTTTTCGTGAGCATGCATATCAGCCAATGCCATACAAAAGGCGTATGCTTTTGTTGCAGAAATGGGATATCCCAAAGAAATATTATAGGAATATGATTCCGGAATTGATGTCAACAAGGGATGAATTAACTGTTCATTCGCCAGAACAATAGCAGCATCTTTTGTGTCTTTTGCCGTAGTAATCCAATGAGCACAAACCTTAACCTGAGAAACAGTTTGAGGAGTAGCAATAATTGAGATTTGTTTAGGTTTAGAAAACGAAGTAAATAATTCCGAATCTAATGCATTAGGAAATTCCTGTATGTGTTTTTTTATAAAAAAACCGGCTTCGTGCAGATATGAATTTGAGGTATAGTGAACATCATAATCCCAGTAAAAACTAGCTTTTTTACCAGCGTGTAATAATCGGAACAACGCAACCTCACAGGAATTAAGAGCGTTAAACCCAATAAAACAATAGTGTTTGTTATTGCCGCCAAAACTACCTGTTTGTTGTGCCTGTTCAATAACTTCACGAGCAGCCATGCCACTGTAGGCATACGACTGCTTTTTGAGCTCTTCAGAAAAGTCGCAATATACCGCATACAGAACCGACCAGATAGAAATAAAATTCTGTTTTGACGAAGAGTCAGACGGTTTTTCAATCACATTCCAAAAGCGAGAAATATGTGCAATTTGCTCTTCGCCAAGAAACTGAAACGAATCTTGCATTTCCTGTAACGATGAGATGTTAGAAAACAGAGCTTTTGCATTAACCATATACATATCAATATCGTGAAAATCTTGTAGCAGCATTTCACCCCAAGAGTAAAAAGAATCAAAAGATTCAGAGCTTTTAGTGTGCGTAATGTATGATTTGTATAAGAGATAAACGAGTACGGTTTGTTCAGGAATATGAGATCTTGTTTGTTCAGAAAAAAGTTCTTGTATAGTAGTGCAGTGCGGAAAAAAAATGGGTTTTTCAATAATTTCAGAGAAATACTTTTTAAAGTATATAATAGACCTTTTGCCCGGAAACACGATAGATACAGAAGACAAATCTGAAGAGTGTTTTTCGTATATGTCTATTGCACAAAGTTTTAAAAAAGGATCGTTTGTCATGTAAGCAAAAATTTCCGGTACATAAAATCATCTAAAAATACGCACTTTCAAAGATAGTTAAAAACAGGTTAATATTTTTCTTGTCGGTTGAATTAAAAAAAAAATAAATTAGGAATGAAAATTAAAATTTATTTGCAATTTTGTGGCAGAGATTACAAAGAACATATTGTAATATTTTTTCCATCAAAATTGAAGGGGGAACTTTAGAGAACTCGTTACAATTATTCTATTATTTCTCATAAATAAATATATTATTTTTAGATATGTACATATTATGAAAAAACACAATTTTTATGCAGGTCCTTCACGACTGAGTGATTACACTTTAAAAGCAACGGCAGAAGCTATAATGGATTTATCGGGTTCCGGTTTGTCGGTTATGGGCATTTCTCATAGGAGTGCCGAATTTAAGGATGTAATGGATAGTGCGATAGAAATTGTGAAAGAATTATTGCAAGTTCCAGAGGGGTATTCGGTACTCTTTTTACAAGGTGGAGCGAGCATGCAGTTTTGTATGGCTCCATTTAATTTGTTAAAAAATAATGCAACCTATGTTAATACCGGTATTTGGGCAACAAATGCTATAAAAGAAGCAAAACTGTTTGGAGATGTTACGGTTGTGGCTTCTTCTGAAGATAAAAACTTTTCGTATATTCCGCAAGGGTGGGAGAAACAGGTAGACCCAAGTACCAGTTATGTGCATATTACCACCAATAACACCATTGTTGGAACACAGTTTAAAAAAGATCCTGATGTATGTGTGCCTATGGTTGCCGATATGTCGTCTGATTTATTCAGTAGAAAGGTAGATATTTCAAAGTATGCCTTAATTTATGCCGGAGCACAGAAAAATATCGGTCCATCCGGAGTTACACTGGTAATTGTAAAAGATGATTTACTTGGTAAGGTTGACCGACAAATACCTACTATGTTGAATTATATGACACATATTAAAAAAGGTTCAATGTATAATACTCCACCAACAGTAGCGGTGTTTGCGTGTTTAAAAACACTCGAAAGATATCGTCAGCTTGGAGGTGTAGAAGCAATGAATGAGCGTGCAAATATTAAAGCTCAAATGTTATATAATGAAATAGACAGAAATCAAATGTTTATTGGTACAGCAGATGTGCAAGATCGTTCAAATATGAATATTACCTTTGTAATGGCCGAAAAATATAAAGAGCTTGAACCTACATTTTTAGAATTTGTTGCAGCTCGAAATATTCTTGGAATAAAAGGACATAGATTAGTAGGTGGTTTTAGAGCGTCTTCATATAATGCACAAAGAGAAGAAAGTGTTAAAGCACTGGTTAAAGCTATGAAAGATTTTGAAAAACGATATAAATAACAGTACCTATGTCAAAAATTCTTATTGCTACAGATAAACCATTTTCTAAGGATGCAGTATCAAAGATATCTTCTGTAATTGAAAAAGCAGGGTTTGTTTGCTCCTTGTTAGAATCATATACTTCTAAACAACAACTTCTTGACGCAGTTTCAGACGCGAACGCACTTATTGTAAGAAGTGATGTTATTGATAAAGAAGTAATAGATGCGGCAAAACAATTACAAATTATTGTAAGAGCAGGAGCAGGGTATGATACTATTGATTTAGCAGCAGCAACAGAAAAAAACATTGTAGTTATGAATACTCCCGGACAGAATGCAAATGCAGTTGCCGAATTGGTGTTTGGGATGATGATATTTTTTGCACGAGCTTCGTTTTCGGGAAAAGCGGGTACAGAATTACGTGGTAAATCAATAGGAATACATGCTTTTGGAAATATTGGAAAACTTGTAGCAAAAATTGCACAAGGTTTTGGTATGACGGTGTATGCGTTTGATCCATATGTGAGCCATTCGGTTATAGAAGCCGAAGGTGTTATATCTTTAGGTACAGTAGAAGAACTATATGCTTCATGTCAATATATCTCGCTTCATATTCCGGCAACCGAGAAAACCAAATTGTCTATCAACAAAAACTTGCTTTCTCGCATGCCTCAAAATGCAGTTCTTATTAATACTGCACGAAAAGAAGTAATTCACGAAGACGATATGCTTGAGTTTATGGCAGAACGTCCCGATTTTTCATATCTCTCTGATATTGCCCCATCTAAAAAAGAGCAGTTTGAACAGCAATTTGCTGCTAGAGTATTTTTTACTCCTAAAAAACTTGGAGCACAAACAGCAGAAGCTAACAGTAATGCCGGTGTTGCCGCAGCAAAACAAATCATTAATTTTTTCACTAAAGCAGACACAACGTTTAAAGTAAATTAATACAGAGTAATTTTTATTATGCCTACAGTAAAACCTTTTCGCGGATTTCGCCCACAATCAGAATTCGCATCAAAGATTGCTTCACGTCCATATGATGTTCTTAATTCAGAAGAAGCAAAACAAGAAGCCGGAGATAATGCACTATCGTTTTATCATGTAATTAAACCTGAAATTGATCTACCTGCAGATATCGATATTCATTCAATGCCGGTGTATGATAAAGCAAAAGAGAATCTTCAAAAATTAATTGCAGACGGTGTCCTTTTTCAGGATTCTAAACCCTGTTATTATATTTATGCACAAACCATGAATGGTAAAACCCAATATGGTATTGTTGGAAGTGCAAGTGTTGAAGATTATGAGAATAATATTATTAAAAAACACGAACTTACGCGTCCCGATAAAGAAGAAGACCGTATGAATCATGTGAGACATACCGATTTTAATGCTGAGCCGGTATTTTTTGCCTTCAAAAATAATGTAGAGTTAGATATGATTATTCAAGATGCAATTCTTATTGATCCTATCTATAATTTTGTTGCAGAAGATGGCGTAGGGCATCATGTGTGGTTGGTAGACAATGATGCGAAAATATCTCGAATAGAGCATTTATTTGCTCATGAGGTTGACTACTTATATGTTGCCGACGGACATCATAGAACAGCAGCTGCAGCTCTTGTAGGAGCAGAGCGTAGAAAAAATAATCCGAATCATACCGGAACCGAAGAGTACAATTTCTTTTTATCGGTTAATTTTCCGGCAAATCAATTAACAATTATTGATTATAATAGAGTTGTTACTGATATTGCAGACCTGTCTGTAGAAGAATTTCTTGATGAACTTGCAGAAAGTTTTGACGTTGAGAAAAAAGGCACAGAGATTTATAAACCACAAAGTTTACATAATTTCTCATTATATATAGATGGAGAATGGTATTCACTTACCGCAAAAGCCGGTACATATAATGATAATGACCCTATTGGTGTATTGGATGTAACTATTTTAACAAATCAAATACTTGAACCGATTTTAGGTATTGATGATTTACGAAGAAGTACACGTATTGATTTTGTTGGAGGTATTAGAGGTCTCGAAGAATTAAAAAAACGAGTTGACAGTGGCGAAATGAAAGCCGCTTTTGCTTTATATCCCGTATCAATGGAGCAACTGATGACAATTGCTGATAACGATTGTATTATGCCACCAAAAACAACCTGGTTTGAACCAAAATTACGTAGCGGATTAGTGTTACATAGTTTAGTGTAAAACCAGAGTTCAATACATTTTATAAAAAACATAGTAAAAGACCTTAGATATTCTAAGGTTTTTTATTTTTGTAGAAACTTCAGTCGTATGATTGCACAAAATATATCAGATATTCAAAAACATCTTCCCGAGCATGTTTTGTTAGTTGCTGTTTCAAAAACACATCCTGAGCAAGCTATACAGGAGGCATATGCCTGTGGCGTGAGACATTTTGGAGAGAATAAAGTGCAGGAGTTACAGCAAAAACACGCACAACTCCCGGCAGATATTGCATGGCATTTTATAGGTCATTTGCAGACAAATAAGGTTAAGTACATAGCTCCTTTTATACACCTGATTCATGGGGTTGACAGTTTTAAATTATTGCAGACAATAGAAAAAGAAGGTCAAAAGAATAAAAGAGTTATATCTTGTCTTTTGCAATTTCATATTGCTCAAGAAGAAACTAAGTTTGGTTTAGATATGGCAGAAGCAGAGCAGGTAATAGAACAAAGTATTGCACAAAACTTCTCGCATGTTTCCATTGATGGAGTAATGGGAATGGCAACATATACCGATAATCAAGAACAGATTCGTTCAGAATTTGCTACGTTACGGACATATTTTAAGGAACTGCAAACAAAATATTTTTCAGGTAAGGAACAATTTAGACATATTTCAATGGGAATGTCTCAAGATTTTGCATTAGCCATAGAAGAAGGCAGTACTATGGTTAGAATAGGCAGTACTATTTTCGGAGAACGTTTTTACGGTTAATTAGAAAACTCTCAATTACGCAAGCATTTCAATAGCTTGCATCAGTAGTTGCTTGTGCGATGATGTTTTTGTAGAGCTCGCTAATGAAATCATTTCAGCATAATGTACACGTTCATGTTTTGCGAGAGATTCTTCAATAGTTTCTAAAATGGTAAAAGCTTCAAGAGCATTTTCAAAAGAATCATTACATATAATAAGGATAATTTCTTGAGCATGGTTACTGTAATCTAATCCGGATTGCCACATAGACTCAAGCAGCATGGTTTTTATAGCAGTATATTTTTTTTGAGTTATTGCAGAAATCATGATTTGAGCAGCGTGTTGGTTCTTAATATCAAATAAACATTGTGTAATAGCTTGTTTTACAGAATCATCGCCAGAAACACAGTATAAGTCAAGCAAGTCAGTAATTACAGTAATGTTTCCCATAGCACGTATTTGTTCAATTGTTTCTAGAATTTGAGCCGGGTTTCCGGAAAATAAACCTTTTGAGAAAGAACTGTTTTGCTGAGTGTTTTTTGCCATGTATATATATTTTAAAGTTTTATGTTTTATGAGTTGACAAAAGTAATTATTTCAGAATATATATGAGTGGTAAGAAAAAAATATTTATTTTTGGCAATAAATTAGGGTATCATTATTTGTTAATTCAAAAAATAATAGTAATTTTACTCTAACATAAAAAATGCAATCAAACAATAAAAAAAAATAACTATGCAAAAAAAACTATTTAGGACTGCACGTTTTCTCGCAGTATCTGGTGTAATGATAGCTTTTGTAGGGTGTGGCACCGGTTCAAAAACTTCAGACTCTGAAAGCTCAATAGATTTGCAAATGCGACAAAAAATTGTTGAAGATGTTAAGAAAATAATGATTTCATTACCTTCTCCTGTAGAAACAGCTTTGTTGTTAAAACGAGCAGGAGCAACATATAACGAAGCGTTATTAAATCCGGTGTCTAACGCATCTCGGTATAACACAGATAAGCAAAGAGCATTAAATCTAGGAGTTTACGGTGCAAATTTAAGTTATGCAAGTATTTTTGAGCAAGACGCTACGGTAATGCAGTATATGAATATTTCTAAACGTCTTGCAATTGGTTTAGATTTATTACATTCAATTGATCAATCGATTATTGACAGATTAGAAGCAAACCACGATGATAGAGATTCAGTAATTCGAATTATTTCTGAAACATTCTTAAATTCAAATTCAACACTTCAAGAAGATCAACGTCCGGAAACTGCGGCTCTTATTCTTGCCGGTGGTTGGATAGAGGGTTTGTATTTAGCTACTAGTTTAGTAGAATCAATAAAGCAAACAGATTTAATTACTCGTATTGTTGAACAAAAATTATCTTTTAACGAACTTTTACAACTATTAGAAACGTATAGTGATAGTAAGGATGTTGCTGATGTATTAGAGTCTTTAACTCCAATCAAAACAGCATTTGATGCAATTGAAATAAAATCTGATAAAGTTGAACTTGATGTTAATGAGGAAACGCGAAAAGTGGTGATTCAATCTAAGCAAAAAATTAATATCACTCAAGAGCAGTATGATGTGTTAAAATCAGCAGTGCTACAATTAAGAAACTCAATTATCCAATAATTTAAAAGCGTATAAAAGATGAAAAAAGTTTGGTCAATCATAGGTGTATGTGTTACGTTAATACTCATAAGTTCCGTAAGTTACGGACAATGTAGATCGTTTGCTCGAAATGAGTGTCGACCCGATTTAGAGCCATTTGTGCATGATGGTATTTTTAATGCTACTGAGTTATCAGAGGGTGAGTCTGCAGAGTTATATAAAACATTCTACTCAAATCAAGAGTATCGTATTGCAATTTGTGGAGCGGCGAGTCTTCCTCGTATTCGTTTTCAAATTATGGATGCTGATAGAAATGTTTTGTTTACAAATCAAGATAAAAACTTTGCTCGTATTTGGGACTTTAAACTAGAAGCTAGTCAGCAATTAATAATCTCAATAGAAGTTCAAACAGATGATGAGCGTCTTTCTGACACATTTGCTCGTGGTTGTGTGGCGGTACTTATTGGATTTAACGCAGATAATTAATATTGTAAATTTGTTTATTATATAAAGTAAGCTGTCAAAACATTGGCAGCTTATTTTTTTTTCGTATGGCTCTACTTCGACTTAATTCTATACATACTTATTTTGGTGAATTACAGTTATTCAAAAATCTTTCTTTCGTTGTAAATCAGGGCGATAAAGTTGCTCTTGTTGCGAATAACGGTACCGGAAAATCAACACTTATTAATCTTATTATGAAAAAGGATGTTCCTTTTTCGGGAGATATAGAAATTGATCCGGATTGTTCAATTGGTTTATTGGAGCAATCTCCGGAATTGAATTCTGATGCTACAATTTATGATGAGGTATTTAATTCTCATACAGAAATTGTTGAACTTCTTGATACATATAATCGGGCAATTGCAAATAATACAAGTGATGAACTGGTAAAGCTTAACGAAAGAATAGAAAACCTCGATGCGTGGAACTATGAAACACGTGTGCAGTATATACTCTCTTTAATGAAACTACCTGAACAGTCAACTAAAATCTCTATACTTTCGGGGGGACAGCAAAAAAGAGTTGCTCTTGCTAAATTACTCTTGCAAAAACCTGATTTGCTTATTCTTGATGAACCAACAAATCATCTTGATATAGAAATAATTGAGTGGCTCGAAGGTTTTTTAGCTTCTTCGAGTATTACCTTACTTATGGTAACTCATGATAGATATTTTCTTGACCGCGTGTGTAATACCATCGTGGAAATAGCAAATGGTGAGGCATATACCTATGCAGGAAATTATTCCTACTTTTTGGAGAAAAAACAAGAACGAGAATTCTTACAACAAGCAGAAGTTTTAAAAGCTAAAAATTTATTGCGTTCAGAACTCGACTGGATTCGCCGTCAACCTAAAGCTCGTGGCACAAAAGCAAAATACCGTGTAGATGCATTTTACGAACTACAGAAAAAAGCTCAGCATAAATCTACCGATAAAGATGTTTCTATTTCTGTTTCAGCTAAGCGTCTAGGAAATAAGGTTATTGAAATTGATACGGTGTCTAAAGCATATGGCGCAACATCATTATTTGCTAATTTTTCATATACCTTTACTAAATCAGAGAAAATTGGAATTATTGGTAAAAATGGCTGTGGAAAATCAACCTTGTTGCGAATTATTACCGGCGAAGAACAATCTGATACCGGCTCAGTAATATATGGAGAAACCCTTGAAATAGGATATTTTAAACAAGAGGGCTTGCAGGCATCTTCTCATAAACGAGTACTTGAGGTTATTACCGATATCTCAGAAAGAATTACGCTTCAAAAAGGAGTTGAACTTTCTGCAGCTCAGTATTTGGAACATTGGCTCTTTCCTCGTTCTATGCATCATTTACGAATTTATACATTAAGTGGTGGCGAACGAAAACGTTTGTATTTGATGACGGTTCTTATGAATCGTCCTAATTTTTTGATTCTTGATGAACCAACAAATGATTTAGATTTATCTACTATTCATATTCTAGAGGAATACCTCCAGTCTTTTGATGGTTGTGTACTGATAGTATCTCATGATAGATTTTTTACCGATAAAGTTGTAGACCAACTATTTGTATTTGATGAGGCGGGCATAATTAAGAATTTCCCCGGGAATTACAGTACCTATAAAGATTATGTTGAGTTTGAAAAAGAACAAGCACACATTCAAACTAAAAAACAAGAGCTTGTAACGCAAGCACCAAAAGCTGAAAAGAAAAAGGGCTTAATTTATAAAGAGCGAATAGAATTAGAAAACCTGGAGCAAGAGCTTGCTGTATTGGAACAAGAAAAAGAAGATTTGCAAAACACCTTACAATCAGGAACTTTATCTTCTGATGAGCTTGTTACTGTCTCTCAAAAAATTGGTGAGCTTATTCACCGTATTGAGCAAAAAGAATTGCGTTGGTTAGAACTTTCAGAAAAGGGAGAGGGATAATTATTTCCTTTTAAGCATTCCCCGGCTTGTATGCCAGGCATTTAAATCTCTATTAACAAATCTAATATCTTCTACGGTATAAAATGCTTTTGGATTATATGCTTTAATTATGTTAATTACGTCGGTTAAGCGTTTTCTGTTTATTACTATGTAAATTATGGCAACATCGCCATCTCTGCCTTGTGCAGAGACCATAGTGGTGCCATAACCCTGGTTGCGAAGGGCTTCTACTAATGAATATGCTTCTGTTCGAGTAATTACGCGGACCATTTCGTAACCAATAGCAATTTTTTCTTCTAGTATCATTCCTAAATAGTTTCCTAAAGCAAATCCGGCGGCATATGCTATATAATATACCCAATTATCAAGACTTTGAATAACACTGCTAATTGCCAAAATCCAGATTAATACTTCAAAAAAACCAATAATAGTGGCGAATGTTTTATACCCTTTAGAAACAAATATAATTCTAACTGTCCCTAAGGATACATCACAAAGTCTTGCTAAAAAAATGAGAAGTGGACCAATTATAAATCCATAGATGTCAAAATCCATATGCTTTTATGTGTTATAAAAACAAATATATAGCTTTACCGTGAATTTGAAATCTAACAGGGGATTTTTATTCGTACTCTGGTTCATATACTAATCCAATAAACACAACCGAGCCGGTGCTTTTTTCTTGAATGGCATATATAAAAGGTCTGTTTACGGTAAAATACCGTATAATTGGTTCCGGTCCTACACTTGTTATTACAAATTCAACTACGGTAACAGCAGCAGCTTCTGTACCTTCTTCGTTTACATCTACAAAGGTTTTATGTAATACGCGGGAAATATAAAGATCATGTGCATCGGTAATATTTGAAAAATCAGCAACAAAAGGAGTAAATGCTTTTTCCATGCCCATGCTTTGTAAAACTGAGTTTAAGGTTGATTTGTATTCATACGTGAATTTCGGTAAATCGAGGATTACTTCTTGTGAGGAGAGATTGCTTTGGAGTGAATTCCACACTGTTGAGTTTAATGAACGTGCAAGCTGTTCTACAGAAATTCCCGGTTTCGGAAGAACGATATACATATTGTATGATTCATCTCCATACGGTACTTCAAGCATTTCTGCTTCGGTATTTTCTGCATATCTAAAGTGTTTTTTGATGTTCATTGTAGGCACTTGAATGCTAGAACCATTTTGTAGCGTAAAGGGTTTGGGGCGTGTTTGCTCTGAATCAAACTCATACTTCCATGTTGCTTTAAAATAAATTGCATTTAATATATACATAACCGCGTCTGCCGGTATTTCATCAAGTATCTCAAGAATTTTATCGTTTGTGTTACGTGCAACCCAGTTATTGATAATATCAAGGGTTTCTGAAAGAGCAAAATCTTCTTCGCTTACTTCGGCATCGTAGTTAATGCTGAGCGAATCAATAAATGCTTCACGAACAGGGAATCCTTGTGCATAGAAAACAGCATTTGCAATTTCTAATAATACCTCTTCATCGGCAATAAGTAAAGAGTCAATTAAGCTTCTGAATGTTGCATTAATAGCTGCCGTAGATAAGCCGGAAAGATGCAAGGCAGTCTCCATTTCAGTTTTTGTGTCGCCTTCAGCTCCATTGTAAGCCATTGCAAGAGCAAGTGCTATGCTGGTTGGCGATATAAAGATGTTTTCGTCAGCATCACCGTCTTCAACTAAACGAGAAAAAATATCGAAGCCAAAAGAATTATTTGATGCTACTAATGCTTGAGTCGTTTGTTTTAAATCAATTATTTCGGGTTTTGGAGGGGTAGTGTTTTCATTATCAATTGGTTTATTGTCATCCGGCGTGTATGTTTGTTCTTCGCAAGAAAAAATACTAATAGTAAGAAAACAAAAGGTAATGCTGTAGATAATTTTTTTCATAATAGTATCAGTTTATATGGTTTTGTTTGTTTATGCTTATTAGTAAAATTGTTATGGTATTAGTTGATAATCTTTAATCAATATATTTGCAGATAAGTTTAATTTATTTGCTAGTTTTCTAATCATTTCAACTGTTAATCTGCGTTTGCGATTTAAAATCTCTGAGACTCGACTTTTTCCACCAATTTCTGGAACTAAATCTACTTGTTTAAGTTTCATTTCTTCCATTCTAATTTTAATTGCTTCAATTGGATCCGGAGCTTCTATTGGGAAATGTGTATTCTCATAATCGTCAACTAGTAATCCGAGTATTTCCAGCTCGTCGCTTTCAGGAGTGCCTATTTTAGCATCAAAAATTTCTTCTAATCTTTTTAATGCAGCTCGATAGTCTATTTCTGATTTAATTGGTTTTATTTCCATAATTACTCTGTATTAAATATTGTTTGCATCAATTGTATCATATTCCGTATGAGTTCCTATAAATCGGATAAAAGCTAATTGATGTTCGAAATTAAATTTTACAACTAAACGATAAGAGTTCCCTTTAATGTTAAAAACAACTCGACTGTCTTTTAAAATACTTGCATTTGCATATGTTTGCTTTACATCATTTGGTGTTTTCCAATCAGAGTTAATTGCAGTGTCATACCATGTTTTTAGATATTGTTCGCTATCTGAATGAATGTTCCAAAATTCTCTTAATGTGCTTTTTGCAAATATCCTTTTCATAGTTCTTAATCTGAGAACAAATATATGTGGAAATTCTCAAATTGCGAACTTTTTGTGTTAAAAATGTTTTTCAGTATTGTTATTAATTAACAAATATATTCAATATTACCCTATAAAAAAATCATAGTTTTTAATAAGATTTGTTTTATAGTGACAGAAATAAAAAATACCTGTACCTTGCGGGCATTATTAATCATCCACTCGAGTGGAATAAACCTTATATCAGATTTTTCTTCAATACTTTTCCCAATACACACTCCTACTAAATTTTATTACCTTCGTAGCAGAGCAGATTTCTTACAAATCTTTATTGAGATTAGGGGATAGAGAACTCGTATATACAATATAAAAATTATGTTATTTGAATCATTATCACTTATTACGCCTATAGCCAAAGCTTTACAAGAAGAGGGCTATACAAAACCAACCCCCATTCAGGAAGAAGCAATTCCAATTATTTTAGAGGGCTCAGATATATTAGGATGTGCTCAAACGGGTACGGGTAAAACTGCCGCATTTGCTATTCCAATTATACAATTACTTGCTCAACGTACTCAGCATGAAAGAAAAAAAACACTTCGTGGGCTTATTCTTACGCCTACTCGTGAATTAGCAATTCAAATTGATGAAAGTTTTCGGGTGTACGGAAAACATACAAATATAACATCTACTGTAATTTTTGGTGGGGTTAATCAAAACCCGCAGACTAAAAGATTAAAAGCCGGTATTGATGTGCTTATTGCAACACCGGGAAGATTACTCGACCTCATTCAGCAAGGTTTTATTTCTTTGAAAGAAATTGAGTTTTTTGTGTTAGATGAAGCAGACCGTATGCTTGATATGGGCTTTATTCATGATATAAAAAAATTATTACCCTTACTGCCTAAAAAGCGTCAATCCTTATTTTTTTCGGCTACCATGCCTCCTGAGATTGTGAAACTTGCCGGAAGTATTCTTGTTAATCCGAAACATGTATCGGTAACTCCTGTTTCTTCAACGGTTGATAGTATTGAACAATATGTTTTTTATGTTGATAAAGGAAATAAAAATGCACTCCTTTTAGAGGTGTTGCAAAATAATGATATAACCAGTGTATTGGTGTTTACTCGCACAAAACATGGGGCAGATAAAGTAGTAAAATATTTGAATAAGCATGATATAACAGCTCTTGCTATACATGGTAATAAAGCTCAAAATGCGCGTCAACGTGCCTTGCAAGGGTTTAAGGATAATACAATTCGGGTGCTTGTTGCTACAGATATAGCTGCAAGAGGTATTGATGTAGATAATTTGGAATATGTAATTAATTACGAAATATCTAATATTCCGGAAACATACGTTCATAGAATTGGTCGTTGCGGTAGAGCAGGGGGGAAAGGAACCTCTCTTTCTTTTTGTGATGCCGAAGAGAAAGCGTATGTGCGTGATATTGAGAAACTCATAGCAAAAAAGCTATTGGTGGTAGATAATCATCCTTTTCCGCTGGTTGACCATAATCCTGAGAAAAAAGTAAGACAACAACGTCCTCAAAGAACAGAACGACCATCCTATAATAAACCTGCAGAGCCGCAACAACAAAAAACAAATAAGAAAAAATGGTATAGAAAAAAATAATACCTGCTTTAAGGGTATTTTTTTCAATTAAAAATATAATTGCACTCAAGAAAGAATTAGTATTTTTGATAGGTAAATTATTTTTTTAACCATCTGATGTAAGAAGCTATGGAACCAAAAAGAATTGCACTGGTTGCACATGATAACAGAAAGCAAGATTTAATAGAATGGGTGCAACATAATAAAAAAAGCTTGAGTAAACATACGCTTATTTGCACCGGAACCACAGGTAAACTTGTTCAGCGTGTTTTTGTAAATGCTACCGCAGATGAAGAGTTGCCGGAAGTTATTCGATTAAAGTCAGGTCCTCTTGGTGGCGACCAACAGTTGGGTGCAATGATAGCTGAAGGGAAAATTCATATGCTCTTTTTTTTATGGGATCCTATGCAAGCTCAACCTCATGATGTTGATGTAAAAGCATTGCTTCGAATAAGCACCGTATACAATGTGCCAACTGCAATTAACCGAGCTACAGCAGATTTTATGATTTCATCGCCATTGTTTAATGAGAAGTATACTCCTATTTTAAAAGATTATTCTCAATATTTACATAGAAATATTTCTTTGTAAGTTTTATTGATTGCGAACATCTATTGTATTATAATATATATGCATTTTTGTATATTGACTTTACTAATTAATCTACAATAAAACATATACATATGAGAGTAGTATTTTTTTTTATACTCGTATTTGCCTTAAGTTGCAGTACTCAAAAACCAATACTGTCAGAAACTAACAGCTATATTGAAATTAGCCATAGTGGTGATATTCAATTAGTAATAAATTTAACTAAGGGTGAAGCATTTAATCACCCAAGCTATGTTGTGTGGTTAGAAGACGTAGAGGGGAATTTACTGCAAACAGTATTTGTAACTCGTTCATATGCTACCGGTAGGTATGCTCGTGAACATAAAGGTGGTTTTGTGTGGGGAGTAGATTCGGGAACGTCTATCCGTCCTGCAAGTATGCCGTATTGGAAGCATAAATTTGATGCTCAATCCACACCGCAAAGTATTCCTGATGCTATTACCGGTGCTACACCAAAAGGCAACGCTACAATTACTACTCATACGCACGCTCAGTTATCGCAATTTCGAGTGTTGGTAGAGGTTAATCAGGCATGGGATTGTAATTCGTTTTGGACTACAAATAAATTTCCTGATAATTTAGAATACAGAACTTCTTGTCAACCTTCTCTTATATATGCTGTTACGGTAAATCTTGCGGATGATGTTGATACCTATTTTTTAAACCCTATCGGTCACGGACATTATGCGGGTGAAAATGGAAATTTATATACAGATTTACGCGGATTTACTACAGCACTTAATATTTTTGAAACAATGTCTGTAATAGTAAAAAAGAAGTAATATGAAGAGAGTTATTTTTGCAGGGCTTATTCTTTTTTTCTCATATACGCTGTTTGCTCAAAATGGGGTAATTACCGGAAAAGTATTTGATGATTTAACCAATGAACCGGTTGCTTTTGCGTATGTGGGACTTACAAATAATGAGCTTATTGGAGCATTAGCCGATTTTGAAGGAAATTTTATTATCACCGGATTAGAACCGGGTGTGTATACCGTAACTGCCAGTTTTATTGGGTACAAAACCGTTATTTCTCGCGATATTCAAGTTACAAATGCTCGTGCCGCCTTTGTTGAAATTCCAATGGAAAAAGAGGCACAGGATATTGATGCGGTTGTTGTAACAGCATCTCCTTTTGTTAAGGTGAGTGAAAGCCCGCTTTCTTTGCGGAAAATCGGCTTACAAGAAATAGAAGCAAATCCGGGTAGTAATAGAGATATTTCTCGTGTTATACAGTCGTTTCCGGGTGTTGGGTCTACCGCCTCTTTCAGAAATGATATTATTATTAGAGGTGGTGGTCCATCTGAAAGTAGATTTTTTTTAGATGGAGTGGAAATACCAACATTAAACCATTTTGCAACGCAAGGGGCGAGTGGTGGTCCGGTTGGAATTATTAATGCTGATTTTATTTCTTCGGTTGATTTTTACTCCGGAGCTTTTCCTGCCGAATATGGAAATGCCTTAAGCGGGGTGTTCGATTTTACGCAAATTTCGGGAAATCAAGAGAGATTAAAATTTAGAGGAAGTGTTGGTGCTTCTGAATTATCTGCCACTATTGATGGTCCATCCGGTGATAATTCATCCTATATTTTTTCTGTTCGCAGGTCTTACTTGCAGTTCTTATTTGATGCTATAGGATTACCGTTTTTACCAACCTTTACCGATTATCAGTTTCGTCACAGAACCGTGTTTGATGATAGAAGCGAACTTACTATTGTGAGCATCGGTGCTCTTGATAATTTTGCGTTAAATATGGGTATTCAAGATCCTGATGAATTTCAGGAATATATTTTAAGCTATTTGCCGGTTAATGAGCAATGGAGTTATGCTATTGGGGCTAATTACCGTAGGTTTACCGAGAAAGGATTTCATCGGTTTGTGATTAGTAGAAATATGCTTAATAACATTGCATATAAATATCCTGATAATGATGAGTCGCAAAATCGTATTCTCGATTATTCTTCACGTGAAATGGAGAATAAATTCAGATATCAATATGTTACTCGACGTAATGGATACAGAATCTCTACAGGAGTTTCGTCGGAATTTGTAAAGTATACAAATGAGACCTATCAATTGCGAAATATTCAAAATCAGGTTCTTGAAATTAACTATAATACGGCATATAATCTTTTTAAATACGGTGCTTTTTTACAAGCAAGTAAACGGTATTTTAATGATAGATTTACTCTTTCTGCCGGACTGCGATTCGATGGAAATTCATATTCTCCATCTATGGCAAATCCGTTACAACAGTTTTCTCCTCGTATTTCTGCATCATATGGATTAACAGAAAAATGGATTGTAAATGCAAATACCGGTCGTTATTATCAACTTCCGCCATATACCACGTTGGGGTATAAAAACAATCAGGGGGAATTGGTGAATAAAAAAAATGATGTCACCTATATTGGTGTAAATCATTATATTGCCGGTCTTGAATATGTGCCTACACGTACTGTTCAGTTTACTCTTGAGGGATTTTATAAGCAATACAGCGATTATCCTTTTTCGGTAAATGATTCTATTTCTTTGGCTTCTAAAGGTGGCGATTTTGGCGTGTTGGGCGATGAAGAAATTCGTTCTATTGGTTCCGGTGCTGCCTATGGTTTAGAACTTATGAATAGAATTCGCGGAAGGAATGGTTTAACGGCAACAACATCATATACCTTAGTGCGGAGTTATTCTGAATCAATCTTTGGAGAGCAAGTTCCAACCACATGGGACAGTAAACATTTATTTACCTCTACGCTTTCTAAAAACATTAAAAACACCTGGATTATTGGAGCTAAATGGCGATTGGTTGGTGGCTTACCGTATACTCCGTACGATATGGAAGCATCTGCTATTAAAACAGTTTGGGATACACGTGGCGGACCGGTTTTAGATTTTACACGCTTTAATAAAGAACGATATAGAGCATTTCATCAATTAGATATTCGTGTTGACCGTCGCTGGTTCTTTGATTCATGGACGTTTATGGTGTATGTTGATATTCAGAATGTGTATAATTTTAAAGCAGACCAGCCGGATATTATTGTGAGAGAACGTGATGCTAATGGTGAGTTTGTACTCGATAATACCGGTACTCGATATTCTTTAGAAACTATTTCGGGAGAAGCGACATCTGGGACAGTATTACCAACCTTAGGAATTATGATTGAATTTTAATCCGTCAGGGGACGGGCGATAATGAATTAACACCTATACCCCGTGTTTGTTTATTAACGGATTATACCATTAAACCCCTTATGGTTACCATAAGGGGAGGGTAACCACAAGGGTTACCCCTACCATATATAATAATCATAAACCCATAAACCCATAAACCATTATACCCTTATACCATATCAGGGTAACCACAAGGTTTACCCCTACTATATTATTTACCCCTCCAATCTTCCGATTGGGGTAAATTTTTCAAATACCTGTTCGGTGTGTGGGGCGTCTGCAATTTCATCTGTTAAATCTTGTCCGCTCCAATGATGATAATGCATACCTCTATGCCATTTTAAACTGTGGGTCATATCGTAAATGAGTCCTTTATATGCAACCCAAATTTCCGGGTCATCCTGTCCGTTTTTTAAACTCAATTGTTTTTTTGTGTAGACAGGTAAAGCATGTTTTTCCATTATAATACGTTTCTAATAGCCGTGAGTTTAGTAAGAAGAGCTTCCAGTTTATCAAGTGCCAACATATTAGCTCCATCAGATTTTGCTTGAGACGGATTTTGATGTGTTTCTAAGAAAATCCCATCAACACCTGCTGCAATGCCTGCTTTTGCAATAGTTTCTATTAAATGTGGTAAGCCCCCTGTTACGCCGGAATTTTGATTTGGTTGTTGGAGGGAGTGAGTAATATCTAACACAACCGGAAATCCAAAACTTTGCATGATTGGAATACTTCTAAAGTCAACAACTAAATCTTGATATCCAAACTGAGTTCCTCTATCTGTAAGCATAATTCTATCGTTTCCGGAATCAATAAGTTTTTGAGCAACCCATTGCATAGACTCCGGTGATAAAAATTGACCTTTTTTAATATTTACCACCTTGCCGGTTTTTGCTGCAGCAACTAACAAATCTGTTTGTCGGCATAAAAACGCAGGTATTTGCAGAACGTCAACATACTGTGCTGCAATGTCGGCTTCTTCTACTGAATGTATATCAGTAATAATAGGGAGATTAAGTTCTGTTCCAATTTTTGCCAGAATCGCAAGAGCCGCTTCGTCGCCTATTCCGGTATAAGAATCTATTCGTGAGCGATTTGCTTTACGATATGATGCCTTAAAAATAAAGGGAATATCTCGTTTTGAGCAGATAGTTTTAATATGCTTTGCAATTTTAAAAGCCATTGTTTCACCTTCAAGAATACATGGACCGGCTATAAGAAAAAAGTTATTTGTTTTACTGGTGCTAATCTTAGGGATTGAAGCAAGAATGTTTTGAGGAGTCATAGGGTTTTAGGTTTATGATTATTATATATGGTAGGGGTAACCTTTGTGGTTACCCTCCCCTTATGTTTACCATAAGGGGGGTAATGGTATAATTAATTAGTAAACAGACAAGGGATTAACGGCATCAATTCATTGTTGCCCGTCCCCTGACGGATTAAAAATCATATGTTGTATTCCAAAATTCTTGCATACGTTTTTTTATTTCTTGTTCTTTTTGATTTGATCCGGCTTTCCAAAAAGATGTGCCGGTAAGTTCTTTGGGTAAAAAATCTTGAGCTATAAAATTATTTGTATACTCATGAGAGTAGTTATATCCTTTGCCGTAACCTAATTGTTTCATAAGTTTTGTTGGCGCATTTCGTAAATGGAGCGGAACGGGAACATTTCCTGTTTCTCTAACAATTCGTATTGCTTCATCAATCGCCAAATAACTTGAATTACTCTTAGGAGAACTTGCTAAGTAGATAGCCGTTTGCGATAATATGAAACGTGCTTCCGGCATGCCTATTACATGAATAGCATCAAAGCAGGTTTGAGCCAATAATAATGCATTTGGATTTGCGAGTCCAATATCTTCTGATGCCAAAATAACCATTCGTCGTGCAATAAACTTACAATCTTCTCCGCCTTCTAACATGCGAGCAAGCCAGTATACTGCTGCATTGGGGTCGCTTCCGCGTACACTTTTTATAAATGCAGATATAATGTCGTAATGTTGCTCTCCATCTTTATCGTACCGTGCAATTGAATTCTGAAGAGCTTTTGTAACGCTGTCGTTGGTAAGTACAATCTTTTTTTTATGAGATTCTGCACTAACAACTATTTCGAGAACATTATAGAGTTTACGTGCATCACCCGACGAAAAACGGAGTAGTGCATCATCTTCTTTAATCTGTATAGAGCGTGTCTGTAAAATACTGTCTTCTTTAAGTGCCTTAGATAGTAATACACGTAAATCTTCTACATCAAGATTTTCAAGAACATATACTTGGCAACGAGAAAGGAGGGGAGATATAACCTCAAATGAAGGATTCTCGGTAGTTGCTCCAATAAGCGTTATTGTACCGTCTTCAACCGCTGCAAGTAAAGAGTCTTGTTGCGATTTACTAAAACGATGAATCTCGTCGATAAATAAAACCGGATTTTTGGTGTCGAAAAAACGAGATTTTTTTGCTTTTTCAATTACTTCTCGTACATCTTTAACACCTGAATTTATTGCACTTAAGGTGTAAAACGGACGTTCTAATTGTTGTGAAATAATATGAGCAAGAGTAGTTTTTCCAACACCGGGCGGTCCCCAAAAAATCATAGACGGTAAGCGTCCCGACTCTATGGCTTTTCGTAATACCGCACCTTTTCCAACCAAATGAGCTTGTCCAACATAATCGGCAAGACTTTGCGGCCGAAGACGTTCAGCTAATGGTTTATTAGAAATCATAGCGTGCTGTTTTGAATATGAGTATTCAAAATCTTTCGTAATTCATCTGCCGATGAAACTTGTGAGAGTGCTCCTTTTTGGCAATATGAAATAGTACCTGATTGTTCGGAAACAACAAGAATAAGAGCATTTGTTTCTTCGCTCATGCCAATAGCAGAGCGATGTCGCATACCGTAGTGTACCGGTAAATCAGAACGTTCAGATGACGGCAGTACGCATTTAGCTGCAGTAATCCGATTACCCGAAATGATAAGTGCACCATCATGCAGTGGACTGTTTTTATAAAAAATGCATTGCAGTAAATGTGAGTTTATTGCGGCATCAAGAGCTTCGCCGTTTTGAGCAAAGGTTTTTAAATCAGAATGAGGCGAAAACACAATGAGAGCACCTGTTTTAGTTTTTGCCATTTCAAACAGGGCATTAATAATTTCATCAACATCAGATTTTGTTGTAGTTGCAATATCATTATGTAATAATGAATGTAATTTAAATCTTTGTTTGCTTGATGTTATATAACGTGTGCCAATTAATAATAAAAAACGTCGAATTTCTTGTTGAAAAACGATAATTAAAGCAATTACTCCAACGCCAATAAACTGCCCTAAAATTTTTGATAGTAAATCCATGTGTAATGAATTTACTGCTACCCAGATTAAATAAAATGCAACAATTCCAAAGAAAATATTTAAAGCAACAGTTCCTCGAATTAAACGGTATAATTGATACATTAAAACTGCTACCAAAAAAATGTCGAGAATATCAAGAAGTCTGAGTGTGATAAAGCTAAAAATCATTTGTTCCTGTTTTGTATGTCAAAGATACAAAAAGATTGAGATTATAGATGTCTAAACAAAATGCTTTTATTTTTCTTTCTTTTTTTAATCACTGTTGTCCGATAAAAAAAATACAATGACCTAATATGCTAATAACAGCAAGATATCAGCACTACGTGCCTCTGATGGGGCTTATATTTTTATTTTACAAAGATTTCAGGACTAACGTCCCTTTTTGGAACAGCCACGTAGTGGTGGAATCTTAGTAGTCAAATTGTTATAAAAAATTGAACAAAGCCACGTAGTGGTGAAATCTTTTTAATTTTTCTTTTTCGGACAATACTGTTTTTAATCTATTTTTTTTCTGTTTATAATGTAAAAAAAAATCTAATAACTTTATTTTAAGAAAAATATATCTTATTTTTATATGATGTTACGGAATGAATAGAAACATGATTTCTAAAGAAATCAGAATATAACCTTTTTAAGAATACTTAAATTTTGTGAGTATGAAAAAGAAAACTTTTTTCAAAGTATTAGCTTATGTGCTAATAGGCGTATGTGTGGGTGGTATTGTGAGTTGCGAAAAGGAAAATGATTCTCCACGTCAACAGCCAACGCAACAGCCCAACAATCAAGATTCTCTTACTAGTTTTACTTGTGGGGATGTTTATACCGATCTTCGTGATGGCTCTACATATAATACTGTGCAAATTGGCTCTCAATGTTGGATGGGCGAAAATCTAAAGTATTTGCCGCAGGTTTCTTTATCTCATGTCGTTTCAGATTCAGAATCGTATTATTATGTCTATGGATATGATGGAGCCGATGTGTTAGAGGCAAAAGCAACGAGTAATTATGAGAATTATGCTGTGCTTTATAATTGGCATGTAACCATGAATGCTGCCGCTAGTAGCACGCTAAATCCAAGTGGAATTAGAGGTGTTTGTCCGGAAGGTTGGCACATTCCTTCTGATGGAGAATGGGGCGATTTAATAGAATATTTAGGGGGAGAAAGTGTTGCTGGTGGAAAAATGAAAGTAACAGATACCTTATACTGGCAAAATCCAAATGCATCAGCAACAAATGAAACAAATTTTTCGGCTCTTCCTGGTGGTGCCTTATATCCTAATGGAGATTTTTATGGTATTGGAAAAGACGGAATTTGGTGGAGTTCAACAGAACATGATGCCGAATATGTGTGGGCTCGTTATCTAGGATATGACGGAGGATATGTAACAAGATTTAATTATACTAAAGATGTTGCCTTGTCTGTACGTTGTGTGAAAGATTAATTTTTGTAATAATAAATAGAGAGAAATATGAAAACAAAATCAACACGTGTACTGCTTCCATTATGTGTAATGGGAATGATTTTTTCAGTGTGTATTAGCTGTGAGAAGGATGATAATAATCCGAATCAGCGAGGTGATAATAATCAAAACCCAGGCGTTTTTACCTGCGGAGGTTTATTTACGGATTCTCGCGATGGAACAACCTATAAAACGGTATCTATTGGAAATCAATGTTGGTTTGCCGAAAATTTAGCGTATTTACCATATGTGATTGGCGAAGACAGTATTTCTTTTGATAATCCATTGTTTTATGTATATGGATATAACGGAGATAGTGTTCAAGAAGCAAAACAAACAGAAAATTATATAACATATGGGGTTTTATATAATTGGCCGGCAGCTATGAATAATGCAGATGTTATCTATAGTGCCGATCCTAATTTTTTTGATTTTGAACAAGGAGCTTGTCCGGATGGTTGGCATTTACCTTCAGATACTGATTTTGATATGTTAATAGATTATTTACGTAGTTTAGGTAATGAGATTCCAGACACTACTTCCTTTAATTTTGCTCGACATTTGGCTTCAACCACGTTATGGTTAGAGTCTGAAGTAGAAAATAGTGTTGGGTATAATGTGTTAGAAAATAACAGTACCGGTTTTAATGCACTCCCTAGTGGCATTTTAGGATTTGATTGGAGAGTTAATAATACGGTATTTTATGGTATGGGCGAATTTACTCGATGGTGGAGTACGAGCCATGCGTATAATTTTTATCATATTATGTATTTGCCTCAAATGAGATATGATGAAGAAAATATTAATAATAATGGACATGCTCATGCAGACCAAGCACTTCCAATTCGTTGTGTGAAAAATTATTAATAATGGAGGTGTTGTATATGTCCATAAAAAAAGATGAACATGTAATGTTCATCTTTTTTTTATTATCATTGTTGTGGAGATAAGACTACTGTATACAACCGGTTTGTCCGTTAGAATTTACTTCTTGAGAGTTATTAACTCTAACAAATGTAATGTTCTCCCATAATATACGCGTTACATCATCTGTTGTACATGCAATTGCCGTTCCTCCTCCTTTAGAATATAGTTCTGTTGTTCCATCATATTGAATAAGAATGTAACATTCATTAGCTCCCGGAACCTTTCCGTCTTCTCCGGCAATTATTGTGTATTCTTTTGCTGTTGTTGGACGACTCGAAAAAACTACACGTATTCTACGCCCGGAGTTTGTTCCCATATCAGAACGCCAAGTGCCGCTTAATGAGGAACAGCTGATAATGTCGCTTGTTGCCGAATATGAACTTCCGCCCCATGTTACTTCTAGAATGTTGAAGGTTGGACATTCAGCTTGTGTTCCGTTATTGTTATTATTGTCATCGTTATTATTATTGTCATCGTTATTATTGTTATTGCCATATAAACAACTCGCATTATCAACAATAGTAGCATTGGGGTTGTAATTACTTGCGTTAGGGTCGGCACAACCTTTAACACCATCTTCTTCTTTATCACAGGAGGTGAAATAAAATAACGAAACACTTAAAACTAATACAGATACAGAGATGTATCTGATTTCAGATAATTTTTTTTTCATAACTAATACATTTAAAATTTAACCTAACTTTTTTTAAGAGAGAATTTTGCTCACTTTTTATGCTACGAGTGTCTAGAGTAATAGTTACAAAATAGTTTGTCTATTTAATAATAGGTCTTAAAAAAACGCTCCATACATAACACCGGATACTGTTGCCATAACTACCACTAATACTAAATATACCAAGGTTTTTTTTGTCCCGAGAACACCTCTAATAACTAATAAGTTTGGTAAGGATAATGACGGTCCTGCCAGTAATAGAGCTAAGGCAGGTCCTTTCCCCATGCCCGAAGCTATGAGTCCTTGAAGAATTGGAATTTCTGTAAGGGTTGCAAAATACATAAAGGCACCAATTATTGATGCTGAAAAATTTGCTATCAGTGAATTTCCTCCAACTAACAATTCTACCCAATGATTTGGAATGATGCCCGGTATACTAACATCATCATGTGTTGATCCAAGTAAAAAACCTGCTGTTACTACTCCAATAGCAAGGAGTGGCATAATTTGTTTGGTAAAATCCCATGCAGAGAGAGTCCATTCTTTATTGTCGCTATCGTTTTTGTCGTATAAGGTTATTATACTGAGAGCTGTAATGGCTATAAGCATTGGAATAATTGGACTTAAAGGACTTTGAATAAACATCGTGGAAAGTATAGCCGAGATGCCTACTACTACCCCCGAAAGGATAACCCACCACCAGGTAATTTTTAAGATGTATATTAAAGAATACAGTAAAAATAGAGATAATGCTCCTGTAATGTACCATTTAAAATTCCATATGTAATACCAAATACTAGAAGTGTCGGCTTCTGCCGGAGCTCCCCAATTTGCGAAAACTAAAATTAGCACGAGTGTGAAAAAATGAAAAGAAGTTTGCCACATCGGACGTTTTTCCGGTGGTGGCTGGATGTTCATTTGTTCTTCCTTTTTTGCACGTTCTTCTTTTCGGTAGATTGCAGACATAATGAGTCCGATAACAATACTAAACACAACAGCTCCAATTATTCGTGCAATGCCCATTTCAAATCCTAAAACGCGAGCGGTTAATATGATGGCTAGAATATTAATTGCCGGACCTGAATATAAAAAGGTAATTGCCGGACCTAAGCCTGCTCCTCGTTTGTGAATGCTTGAAAATAAAGGGAGTATGGTGCAACTGCATACAGCTAGTATTGTTCCCGATACCGAAGCAACAGTATATGCTAACCATTTTTTTGCATGTGCTCCAAAATACTTAATTACTGATCCTTGACTCACAAATACGGCAATTACTCCGGCAATAAAAAACGCCGGAAGTAAACAAAGCACAACGTGTTCTCGAGCATACCATACCGTTAAGTCTAGAGTTGCTTCTATTGCGGTCATAAATCTTTCGCTCCCTATCGGAAGAAAAAACGCAGCCGTAAATACTATAATAATCCATGCAAGGATTTTTAATTCTCTTTTTTTATCCATTTTTATCTATAATTTAATATTTCGTAAAATAACGTAATGATTTGGTCAGAAAAAAGACATGTTTTTGTTATCATGTCTTTACTGTTTTATTATATAAAAAATATCCAGATATAATACAGCCCTACTATAATAAAAATAACTGCAACTACACGCCTAAACCAAAATTCAAAAGTCTTTAAATTATTGTATAGTGAACCTACTCCAGAAACGGTATATGCAAGTAAGTATGCAAAAATAATTACCGGTAATCCGGTTGCAATAGCAAAAACTAGGGGTAAATATAATCCTGATGCAGATGATATTGTCATGGGAATAAGCCCTCCGAAGTACAGTAGTCCGCTGTATGGACAAAATGCAAGAGCAAATAAAATTCCCATTATTAACGCACTTGCCCAACTTCCTTGCTTTTCTGTTTGTTGAAATTTTTCAGAAATATTTCCTATTCCCGGCAGCTTTATTTGTATAATGTCAAGCATAAAAACACCAATGATAAGAAGAATTGGACCTAATATCATTTCACCATGACTCGTAAAAAAACTCTGTATATTAAATTGACTGGCACCAAAAAATAAAATTACTCCTATTACAACATAGGTTATTGCCCTACCCAGAGTATATATTATACCGTTAATAAAAACTTTTCGTTTGTCTTCAATGTTTTTGCTTATAAATGCAATAGCTGTTATGTTTGTTGCAAGTGGGCAGGGACTTATAGCTGTCATAAAACCTAAAAGTAGAGCAGAAAGAATAGGAATGTGTTCGTATAATTGCTGTAGATTTTGTAAGAAGTCCATATTATAAAGATGTTATTGCGTTATCTAATTCTACTAAAAAATCAGCTTCAGACATGAGTCCGCGAATAAATTTCTGTGCAGCTTCTGAAATATCAACAGAGGTAGATTTTCCTCTTTTGGTGCCTACAACAACAACCGTTTGTGATTGTGCATTGTATGTTTTTACTAATTCTGCATTGGCAGCGTCACGTAATTGTACTTCACGAAAAACAACCGGTTTGTTAGCATAATGATTTTCGACCAAATTTTTCATGTCGTTACTTGCAATATTACATGCTCGTGCATGACAACACGGAAGAGGTGCTTTAAAGTATAGTATTTCAACACTCGTTCCTTTACTTTGAGAAAATGCTGCAATTGTACTTAGTATTAGTACAGTAAGAATATGAGAAACTTTTTTCATAGGTAATGTGTTTAAAAAGTTGATATAATTTAATTATGATATCTTGAAATAATAGCTGTTATTGAATCGGTAAGAGTTTGTGCAAATTCTTCTGGATATGAGCGAGCGTGAGCAAATGCGAAACGTGTTAAATCAACCACATACTCTTCATTGCTTGTTGGAGCAACAAGCTTTAAAGCAACACCTGCAGTTTCATATTTTTTTGCAAGTTCTCTGTTTCTATCAACATTAATTGCGGCAAATGCTATGTTGCCATTTTCAACTTCTTTAGGAAAACTTGATGAAATAACATCATGTGTTGCAGTTTCAATCGCATTGCATGATACGCACCTGTTTGTTGTATGAAAATAATAGACTTGAACTTGTAATTCAGGAGCAAATGTGAGGGTAGAACTAGTTTCAGTACGTGCTTTTTCTTGGTTACATGACAAAAGTACACTGTAAATAAGAAGTGAGAAAATGATAAAAGCTGTTTTCATAATTTATGAGATTATATAGTTATTTTATAGTAAAAAGATGTTTGTTAAAAAGTTTTTGTACCTGCTCCCATGTATTTCTGTTTAAGCAATACTTAATGTAAGGAGGTTCGATTTCACCTTGAATTAATCCGGCAAATTTTAATTCTTTTAGGTGTTGAGATAAAGCCGATCTGCCTATTGGTAGTTCATCTACTAAATCACCGCTATAACAACAGCTGTTCATGTGCGATAATTTTTTTACTATATACATACGAACAGGATGTCCTAATGCTTTTGCTATTTGAGCCATTTGAACCACATCTTCCTCTAATGTAATTTTTTCAGTTATTGTCATGTTTTTTTATTAATTCATTAATTTCATCTTTACTAGGAACTCTTCCGCTTAAAACAAGCTTTTCATTTATAACTATTCCCGGTGTTGATATTACGCCGTAATTCATAATTTCCATAATATCATCAACTTTTTTTACTTCTGCATCAATGTTATTTTCTGAAACAACATCTCTAACCGCTTGTTCTAAAACTTTACATTTTGAACATCCCGGACCTAAAACTTTAATTGAAATCATACTTGTATATTTTTTAATTTCTATGTTATAAATACGAATTTATTATTTTGTTATTTCGCAAATATACGAAATGTTTTGTGTTGCACAAAAAAAACATCTAAAAAAGATGTTTTTTGTGAATTTTTATTCCACTGCTGATGGATCTACAATTCTACCGGTTATTCGATATACATGTTGTGAATTGTCTGATGAGTTAGAGGTGAATGTTACTGTTCGTCCGAAAGCTCCGGGATTTCTCGGTATTCGTAATTGAACGGTTACTGAACCTGTTTGACCCGGCATTATTGGTCCTTGCGTCCATTCTAAAATTGAACTTCCGCAGCATCCTCGAACATTTGAAACAATAAGCGGTTGTGTGCCATTATTTGTAAACTCAATGGTAAGTTTTCCGCTTGGAATGTTCGAAATGTCAATATCTCCATATTCATACAGATTTGGAGATAATACTAAAAGAGCACCTTGTTGTTCGGTTTCTTTTTCTGTTTGTGAAAAGCTGTAATTGTTAGCACATACTATACATGCAAGAATTACAAGAGTTTTAAGTGTTTTCATACTAAAATATTTTATATGTTTTGTGTAATATGTATCTCTCAACAAAGGAACTAAATGTTTTTAAAAAAAACAATTTTTTGAAGATGAGACTTTTGCAATTTTACAATTTCTTTGCCATTATGAAATTACATGCTTGAAACCTTACTAGGGGTGCATATATTGTTTTTCATGTGCTAGTAGGGCAGTTTTTCTGAATATTTCCCCGGCATAACCTGATATGTTTCCTGAACTTGAAATAATTCTGTGACATGGAATTACTATCAAAAGCGGATTTCTTGCTAATGCTTGTCCAATACCACGTGCAGCACGTGGATTATTAATTATTTCTGCTAGTTTTTTATAGTTGCTTGTTGTGCCATATTCAATAGTGTTACATGCCTGCAAAACCATATTTTGAAATGCTGTGCCTGAATAGGTATATGGAACGGAAAACTGTTTTCGTGTGCCTGCAAAATATTCTGAAAGTTCTTGTGAGCATTGCTGTGTTATGGCATTTCTTTGAAAATCTTCCGGTTTTGCTTTAGCACAAAATGAAATCGATAATACGGCAGATTCAGTAGCTCTTATGTGTATTGCTCCTAAAGGCGAAAGATAGATTTCAGAAAATATGTTCATGCGTATTATGGCTTTCTTCGTAGATGTTCAGAAGCTTTTCTAGTTGCATAAAACTCAGTGCCGGTATACCAATTCGGAAATATATCTGACTCAACTAAATCTTTACCAATAGTGTAAAATAGCCATATATCTTGATACATACCTTCATTATTCCATAATTCATGAATAACGTCTTGTGGCGAGTGATATCTCATGCGTGAGTCTTCTTTTACAAAATCAGAATATGCCGCATCTTTACCAATAAAATCATATCCACCGTTTGCAAATATCATAGGAATACCTTTTTGAGCTAAACTAAAATGATCTGACCGATAAAAATATCCTCGTTCTGGATAGGGGTGTGGTTTTACGGTTCTATGTTGTTTTTCAGCATATTTTTTCAGATACAGTTCCAATTCAGAAAATCCATATCCAACAGATATAATATCATGAGTTAGTCCGTAGGTATTTAATCCGTCAATGTTAATTCCCGCAACAGTCGTTTCAATAGGAAATAATGGGTTTTTCGCATAATATTTAGACCCTAACAATCCTGATTCTTCGGCAGTTACTGCCATAAATACAATTGAGCGTTTGGGGTGAGGTAATTCTTGCATATATCTTTCGGCAAGAGCAAAAAGAGCCGCAACGCCGGTTGCATTATCAACAGCTCCATTATAAATATCGTATCCATCTTCTGCTTTTATTTTTCCGAGATGATCCCAGTGAGCCATATAAATAACGGTTTCGTCAGGATATTCACTGCCGGGAATATATCCAATTACATTATGACATTCTTTATATACGATGCTATGTTGAATAGTAGCACTCACCTTCATTGGAAGTGTAATTGCTTGAGCTGATTCAAATTGTGCTGCTGTAACAATTGAGTCAAAGTTGATATTTGCATGTGAAAATAATGAACGAGCCGCATCTTCGTGTAACCATCCTTCTATAGATAACCGTGGAGAGGTGTTTTGTTCCACTATTCCAAATTGTGTTTTCGACCATGAATTACGTACCACATCCCATCCATATCCTGCCGGATCAGTTTGGTGAATAATAAGAGCCCCCGCCGCACCTTGTCGCACCGCCTCCTCAAATTTATATGTCCACCTTCCGTAATAGGTCATTGCTTTACCGGTAAAAAAATCCTCCTTGTTTGTTGCAAATCCCGGGTCGTTTACGAGTATAACTACCGTTTTGCCCTGCACGTCAACTCCCTCATAATCATTCCAATTATATTCCGGAGCAACAATACCGTATCCAACAAAAACCAGTTCACTATTTGTAAGCGTAATCATTGAGTCGAGTTTATAACTCCCAATAACCATATCATCTAAATAGTTAAGCATAAACTCATTCTTGTTAGTTGAAATCTGTAAAGGAGAAACATACGAAGGTGTAATTTCAACTAAAGGAACAGCTTGTAAAAACGAATTTTCATGAGCCTCCAATAAGCCAATTTCTGTAAATCTGCGTACAATATAATCGCGAGCTAAGATACCGCCCTTACTTGCCGGAGCTCTTCCCTCGAACTCATCAGACGAGAGAATAGAAATATCGGTAAAAAGATGTTCACCAAAAACTTCAATGTTTTGTTTTTGAGAACAATGAGAACCAATAATAAGGAGTACTAATCCGAACACATATAAAAGAGTATATTGCTTCATGTTTTTATTTTTAGAGTTATGAATCAAAGGTACATTTTTTTGATAAGACAGAAAAAATTTTTGAGGGTGCTTTTAAATTAGCTTTTGGTATACACCCACCGCCAGTTGGGCAGCTGTTACTGTCATTGCGAGCGTAACGCAGTGGAGCTCAACGAAGTTAATCTCTTACCAGTTGAACAGTGCATAATTTAAGAAACTCCCCAAGAACAAATCTTATTCACTTCCGGTCGAGTGTGCCGAGACCATTTTATCTAAAAAGAAATGAACATGCATCGTTAATAAATACTCTGCTGTAGTATGCGAAACATTCGGTAAAATATATAAAATATATGTATGTTTGTGTCGGCTATGTATCAGCTGCATATCGTTTTTTGAAACACGTATATGTTTCTTTGTATGCATGATACAACAGTAGTAAGGTGTTTTCTAATATCTGTGTTATGACTCAACAATTAATTACATTTTGTTTGCCGGTTGCTTCAATGAATGAGCGTTCAGAAATGATTCATGATTGTATTCAACCGCATATAAAAAAGGGGTGGGTGGCAAAATCGATTGCTTCGTCAATTTGGCAACATGATTTGTTGTATGTAACCGTTTTATTTGAAAAGGCATGAGTGAAGGGGTAATTCGTTGGGGAATAATTGGACCGGGCAAAATTGCACACAATTTTGTTGAAGGCATGAGAGAAGTTCGCGGAGCAGAGCTCTATGCGGTTGCTTCGAGTTCGTTTGAACGTGCTGATGATTTTGCTCATAGATATGGTGCTCAAAAGGTCTATGATTCCTATCTCTCTCTTGTACAAGACCCACTAGTTGATGTTGTGTATGTTGCAACAACTAACAATTTTCATTATGAACATGCAAAATTGTGTTTGGAACATAAAAAAGCATGTCTGTGTGAAAAACCGTTTACGCTTACTGTTGCCGAGTTAGAAGATCTTATAGCGATAGCTCGCAGAAATAATACCTTCTTAATGGAAGCTTTGTGGACACGTTTTTTGCCCTCTATTATGAGTGTTGAAAATCTTATTCGGCAAGGGGTAATAGGAACGATACAAAAAATTGAAGCAAATTTTGGGTTTGATGTTCAGTATGATTCAAATTCGCGATTATTTAATCCTCGATTGGGAGGCGGGGCGTTATATGATATTGGAATATATCCGGTATTTTTTGCAATGCACTTTTTAGGAGTTCCGCACAATATTTCGGCACAGGCACAAAAATCTCCCACCGGAGTAGATGTTGAAAACGAGATTGTATTTGAATATCCGGGTGGTGTACGAGCCTATTTGTCTTCATCTTTTGCCCGAAATTTACCTTGTGAAGCGGTGTTGTATGGTACAAAAGCTACGGTGAAGTTTGCTCGAATGTGGCATTGCCCTACACAAATAAGCTTGCAGGTGCAAAATATGCACAAAGATATTACCCCTCAGTATATTGGGAATGGCTATAATTATGAAATTCAGGAAGTTCATAATTGTGTATTGCAAAACAGAAAAGAAAGTATGTTTTTGTCATTAGAAAACAGTTTGCAACGCATGAAAATTCTTAATAAGATTCTGTCATTTTGGTAATAGATTATTATAAAAAAATGTATTTTTGATGAAAATTTAATGGTATAAGTTTAAATATTATAATTACAAATGGAACAAAAAAAACGAGTGTATACGTTCGGAAATAAAGAAGCCGAAGGTAGAGCAGACATGAAGAATTTACTTGGTGGTAAAGGGGCTAATTTGGCCGACATGAATTTGATTGGTATTCCGGTACCTCCGGGATTTACGATTACAACTGAAGTGTGTACTGAGTATTATCAACTTGGTCAAGAAAAAGTAGTAGAACTTCTAAAAACAGAAGTACAAGCTGCTATGAAATATGTAGAAGATATTATGGGAATGAAATTCGGCGATAAAGAGAATCCTCTTTTAATGTCGGTTCGTTCAGGTGCACGTGTTTCTATGCCGGGTATGATGGATACCGTTCTTAACCTTGGGTTAAATGACGAAGCGGTTGAAGGTATTGCAAAAAAATCAGGCAATCCTCGTTTTGCATGGGATTCTTACCGTAGATTTATTCAAATGTATGGTGGGGTTGTAATGGAAATGAAACCTGAGTCTAAAGAAGATATTGACCCATTCGAGGAAATCATGGAACACATGAAAGAGGAAAAAGGTATTGAAAATGATACTGATTTCTCGGTAGAAGACCTCAAAGTAATGGTAACTAAATTTAAAGCTGCGGTAAAAAAACAAACCGGTAAAGATTTCCCTACAGATGCTTGGGAACAATTATGGGGTAGTGTTTGTGCCGTTTTCAATAGCTGGATGAATCCTCGTGCTGAGTATTACCGTGCAATGAATAAAATTCCTGCTGAGTGGGGTACTGCGGTAAACGTACAGGCAATGGTGTTCGGTAACATGGGCGACAACTCTGCTACCGGTGTTGCATTTACTCGCGATTCTGCAACAGGTGAAAATGTATTTAATGGTGAATATTTAATTAATGCTCAAGGTGAAGACGTTGTTGCGGGTGTTCGTACACCACAACAAATTACAAAACGTGGAGCACAAGATTGGGCTAAATTACAAGGTATTTCTGAGGATGAGCGTATTGCTAAATTTCCTTCATTAGAAGAAGTTATGCCACAACCATATAAAGAATTATTCGATATCCAACAGCAATTAGAAAAGCAATATAAAGATATGCAGGATATTGAGTTTACGATTCAAGATGGTAAATTATGGATGCTTCAAACTCGTAACGGAAAACGTACGGGTGCTGCTATGGTTCGCATTGCTATGGAACAATTACGTGCAGGTGAAATTGATGAAAAAACAGCTCTTTTAAAACAAGACCCAATTAAACTTGATGAGTTATTACACCCGGTATTTGCTCCTGCTGCTATTAAAAATGCAGAGCTTATTGCAAAAGGTCTTCCTGCTTCTCCGGGTGCGGCAACCGGACAAATCGTATTTTTTGCTGATGAAGCTAAAAAATTCAAAAAATCTATCCTTGTTCGTATCGAAACTTCTCCTGAAGATTTAGAGGGTATGGATATCGCAAAAGGTATTTTAACGGCAAAAGGTGGTATGACATCTCACGCAGCAGTTGTTGCTCGCGGTATGGGTAAATGTTGTGTGTCGGGTGCCGGCGAAGTGCAAATTGACTATAAAGCTCGTACCATGAAAGCTCGTGGTAAAGTATATAAGGAAGGTGATTGGATTTCATTAAATGGTACCAGCGGCGAGGTGTATAATGGTCTTGTTGAAACGCAAGAGGCAGAATTAAGTGGCGATTTTGGTGACTTAATGGAGCTTGCTGATACATACCGAACTATTAAAGTTCGCACGAATGCAGAAACACAACGTGATTCTGAAATGGCTTTAAAATTTGGTGCTGAAGGTATTGGTCTTTGTCGTACCGAGCATATGTTCTTCGAAGGAGAGCGTATTAAAGCTATGCGCGAAATGATTCTTTCTGATACATTAGAAGGTCGTAAAAAAGCATTGGCTAAATTATTACCTATTCAAAGAAATGACTTTAAATCGGTATTTAAAGCAATGGCGGGAAAACCGGTAACCGTGCGTTTATTAGACCCACCGTTACATGAGTTTGTTCCTCATCAACTTGCAACGCAAAAAGAACTTGCAGAGGAAATGGGTATTTCTTTAGAGGATGTAAAATTAAAAGTTGCTGACTTAGAGGAGTTCAACCCAATGCTAGGACACCGTGGTTGCCGTTTAGGTATCACATATCCAGAAATTACTGAAATGCAAGCTCGTGCAATTATTGAGGCATGTTTAGAATTAAAATCAGAAGGTTCTACTGCAATTCCTGAAATTATGATTCCGCTTGTTGGTACCGTAAAAGAATTAAAACAACAAGAAGAATTGGTTCGTGCAACAATTACGAAGGTATTCGAAGAGAAAAAAGATACTATCGAGTATTTAGTGGGTACCATGATTGAGATTCCTCGTGCTGCAGTAGTGGCTGATAAAATTGCTGAGGTTGCTGAATTCTTCTCATTTGGAACTAACGACCTTACGCAAATGACATTTGGATATTCTCGTGATGATGCAGGTAAATTTTTACCGGTATATATTGAGAAAGGTATCTTAAAAGATGACCCATTCCAGGTGTTAGACCAAGAAGGTGTTGGTGCTTTAGTTGAATTAGGAATTGAACGCGGACGTAAAACAAATAAAGATTTAAAAATTGGTATTTGTGGTGAGCATGGTGGTGAACCAAGTTCTGTTGAGTTCTGTGTTCGTTCAGGTATGGATTACGTAAGTTGTTCTCCATTCCGTGTGCCTATCGCTCGTTTAGCAGCAGCTCAGGCAGCACTACGAAAATAATTCGTTATTCCATATATAATAAAAAGCCATGCGTGTTACGTGTGGCTTTTTTTATTATAGGTTCATGAACCAACAAGGGTATAATGGTATAATGGTGTAATCCGTTAGAAAACGGATAGGGTATACTTTATAGATATCCGAATACTTTATAGAAACTGTATCCTATAATTTCGCGGATAAGAACCCGCCATGTTTCTAATGCTGCTAACTCGGGAATAAATAAGGTGTCAAATACAAATTTTCTTCTACCGGATCTTCGATCTGTTGAAAAGGCATCGCAATGGAGTTGTGCTTTGGTAAAGCATCCTTGTGCTCTTCGCATATGACCGGCCGATGTAATTAATAAACAGCGAGAGTTGTCTTCAATTAATTCTGCGGTGTATATTGCATTTTCTCGTGTGTTTCTGGATGTTGCTTCAATAATAATATCGGATTCCGGTATGCCAATCTGTATAAGAAAATCTCGTGTTGTTTCACTTTCGGTATATCCTTCTTTAATAATTCTGCCTTCGCCGCCGGATATTACTATCTTCTTAATAACGCCGGTGTTGTATAGTAACAGTACTTGCCACAAACGGTCACTTGAACCCCCGAAAATAATTCTATCATATTCAGCATCATAGCTGTTGAATCCTCCTAATACAATGCCGTAATCATATGTGGTAGAAATTGAATCTTGGTGTGTGTAATCAATTTCCCATGCTCTTAGAACTTCATTCACAATAAATGAATTGCAAAGAAGATAGAATGAAATACCTGTTATAATGAGTATTCGCTTTCTGCGTCTTTTTGATTTTGTGAAATATGCCCATGCAATTGCGGCAAAAAACCAAACAATTGGTGTTACAAGAAAATATAACAGTTTTGAAAGTATAAAAAACATGGATGTAAAAACTTATTTAAGATTAAAAGTAATTTTTTTTGAATACCTGTCGTCAATAAAAATACATAAAAATAGATTTTCAGCAATTAAAACTGTATTTTAGTAAAAAAACAAGCTTTTTATGAAATTACACGAATACCAAGCAAGAAATATTCTTGATGCATATGGATTACCTATACCAAAGGGCGTTCATGTAGAATCAAGTGATATTGTAACAGATATTTTGTTGCAACACAATATAGAAAAGGGATTAGTTAAAGCTCAAGCATATACCGGTGGGAGAGGTAAGGCGGGTGGTGTTAAGTTTTTTAATACCATTGCAGAAGCAAAAGAATTAACAGAAAAAATTATTGGAATGACCTTGGTTACGCATCAAACCGGACCGCAAGGGGTACTTGTTGATTCTGCCTTACTTGTTGAACCAACAGATATTAAACATGAATACTATGTTGCAATTACGGTTGACCGTGCTCGGTTTTGTCCCACACTTATTCTTTCTCCCGATGGGGGAATGGATATAGAGGAAGTTGCCGAAAAAACGCCGGAACGCTTACTCACAATTCCTTTGTTATATTCAGGAACTATTCCTTCTCACATAATTTCAGAAGCTGCAGCCTTTTTATCCCTCAGCCATATAGAACAAGAACTAGGTTCTATTCTTCAGGGATTATATGATGCTTTTCGCGATTACGATGCTATGTTATTAGAGATAAATCCTCTCTGTACAGATGTTAATGATAATCTCTATATTTTAGATACTAAATTTGATATTGATGATAATGCCATATATCGTCAAGAAAAAAGCGGGGGAGACCCTAATGCCGAAAAAACAGAATCTGAAATAGAAGCTAAAAAACGCGGAATGAGTTATATATCTCTTGATGGCGAAATTGGTTGTATGGTAAATGGAGCGGGATTAGCAATGGCAACCATGGATTCAATTAAATATTACGGAAAAGAACCGGCAAATTTTCTTGATGTTGGTGGTTCTGCAAACGAGCAAGCGGTAGAAGAAGCATTTAAATTAATTTCTGCCGACCCTCAGGTGAAATGTATTTTTATAAATATTTTTGGCGGAATTATGAAGTGCGATACTATAGCACTTGGTATTGTGTCGGCGGTTAAAAAGGTAGGATTACATGTTCCGCTTGTTGTTCGTTTAGAAGGAACAAATGTAGCGGAGGGAAAACAGATTATTACTCAATCAGGTCTCAATATAATTTCGGCAGATAATTTAGCCGACGGAGCAGAAAAAGCAGTTTCACTCATTAAATCAGCATAAAAAGCATGGGAATAATAATTGACGCAAATACAAAACTTATAACACAAGGTATTACCGGAAAAGCAGGATTGTTTCACACACAAAAGTGTAAAGAATATGGAACTACGGTAGTTGGTGGGGTTAATCCTAAAAAAGCCGGCTCTCAAATAGAGGGCTTTGATGTATATGGCACTGTTGCAGAAGCTGTAAAATATACCGGAGCAAACACCTCAATGATTTTTGTGCCACCGCCATTTGCTGCCGATGCAATAATTGAAGCTGCCGATGGAGGAATTCAAACAATTGTAGCCATAACAGAAGGTATTCCGGTGCATGATATGTTACGCGTAAAAGAATATTTACGAGGAAGTAATACCATATTAGTAGGACCAAACTGTCCGGGAATTGTTACCGCCGGTGTTGCAAAAGTTGGTATAGCACCCGGGCATATTCATAAAAAAGGATGTATCGGTATTGTATCTCGTTCAGGAACATTAACTTATGAAGCCGTGCATCAAACCAGTTTGTTGGGTTTAGGACAATCAACGGCGGTTGGCGTGGGAGGCGATCCTATTCATGGGCTTACTCAATTAGATGTAATTAAGCGTTTTAACGAAGATCCTGAAACTAAAGGGATAATTATGATTGGTGAAATAGGAGGGATGGAAGAAGAAGAAGCTGCCGATTATATTAAAAAACATGTAACAAAACCAATGGCAGCATTTATTGCCGGAGCTACCGCACCAAAAGGAAAACGAATGGGGCATGCCGGAGCAATTATTATTGGTAAAAAAGGTACGGCAGAAAGTAAAATACAAGCACTGCAAGATGCCGGCGTTATTGTAGCTAAGGTTGCGTCAAATATGGGCAAGCGAATGTGTGAGGCGTTTAAAGCTGTTTCTAATAACAGTCCCTGCCCCTGCAAAAAAAGCTGTGCGTTTAGAGAAGCAGACCTTGCAAAATCCTCTTAGTAAGGCGAGGTGTATACATAATGTTAGATAACAGACCTTGCTGGTCTTTTACAGTAGATTCGAAATTGCCTATTTTCTAGGCAGCAAAAAATCAGAAGTATAATTTTTTTGTTATATTTGAACATACCAACTTCCCCATACACATAAATACATTTTGTATATATGAATTATGAGGTGGGAGTGTTATTTATAAATGAGTTAGCCATAAGTTGAGGAACACATTTGCTAATACAAAAAAAACTTAAGTAATGTTTTTTCAGAAATAAATTATATTTTTATGTAAAATATAAATATTAGATAAAATGACAGATTCAAAAGATATAAGATGGGAACAACGATTTTCAAATTATAGGAAAGCTCTTAAAAAATTAAGTGAAGCTATTGATTATGTAAAAAAAGACCTAGAAACAAAAAATGTAATTATTGAAAATACTTTTTCTGAAGATGTACTTGAAGAAATAATTAAAGAAGGTTTAATTCAACGTTTTGAGTATACATATGAAATGGCATGGAATGTAATGAAAGATTATGCATTTTACCAAGGAAATTCAGAAATTGCTGGTTCCCGAGATGCTATTAGATATGCATTTTCATCAAATCTTATTAGTGATGGTAATTTATGGATGGATATGATAAAAAGCAGAATAAAAACAGCCCATACATATAACGAAGAAACTGCAAATGAAATTTACTTAAAAATTTTACAAGAATATCATTTAGCCTTTTTACAATTTGAAGAAATGATGATAAAAAAACAACAATAATGTTTGGCTTAAAAAAATCTAGTATAAAAAAAATCCAATCAATTTTCGAAAAATACGAAGCGATTGAATCTGCATTACTTTATGGTTCAAGAGCTAAAGGAAATTTTCGTGATAATTCTGATATTGATATAACATTAATAGGCAAAACCATAGACTTAAATACCCTTTTAAAAGTTGAAACAGAAATTGATGATTTGCTCTTACCATACCAAATAGATTTATCAATTTACAATAAAATAACAAATCCGGAATTATTAGATCATATTAAAAGAATAGGAGTAATATTTTATAAGCAACAACAACCTATGGCTAACAACAACTAAGGCTCATAGCGGGAGCGTCGGACCTGCACGCTGCTTTCTCGCTTTCACGTCTCGTCTTAATAGACAGCACGCGAAGCACGAAATCAGCTAACATTTTGTGTTACGTGTGTGCCCCGACCCTCACTGTAATAGTCTTATACTAACTCTTCAAACTGTGCAATGTTTTTTTGTAATTGCACATATACATCTTGATTCTGTATAAAATAATCTTTAGGGTCTTTTATCTCTGTGTAATTTGGGATTTTTTGAGTGCAGATAAGATTTGCACCCCAACGTGGCAGTAAGCTTAATAAGCTTTCATGAACAGTCCCCCCTCCGTATTGTCCGGGAGAAACCGTAAGCATAAACATTGGCTTATTACTGAATGTGTTTTTCTGTATTCGAGACAGCCAATCAATGGTGTTTTTGAAAAATGCGGGCATGCTTCCGTTGTGTTCCGGACATGCAAAAATAAACCCTGATGCACTATTTATATATTTTAATAGCATATGCATTGATGCAGGAATTCCATTCTGTTTTTCTGCATCAATACTATATATTGGTGCAATAAAATCTTTTAATTGAATTACATGAGCTGTATGTTTTTGTAATAAGCTTCCACTAAACATAGCAACTTGCATGTTGATTGAATCTGAACTATTACTGCCGGCAAAAACAAGTATATTTCCCATATCTCTAGTTTTTCAGTTGAGAAAACGCTGATATTTCTTTCAGTAATACAGTATTCTCGGCAGGAGTTCCAATGGTTATTCGTAAGCAATTTTCACATAACGTAACAGAAGAGCGGTCGCGTACAATAATTCCTTTTTCAAGAAGATATTCATACACCTTACGTGCGTTCGCAATTTTAACTAATATAAAGTTTGCATCACTTCTGTATACGGTTTCAACACCTGCAATCCGCTGTATTGCTTCAACTGTTTTGACGCGTTCTGAAATGATTTCTTTCACCATTTCATGTTTTTTGTTTTCGCCTTTTTGTAATGCTTGTATTGCAAATTCTTGAACTAATCCGCTTATGTTATACGGCATTTTAATCTTCTGAATTACGGCAATAATTTCTGTTGACGCAAACATCATCCCCAAACGAATATTTGCAAGTCCCCATGCTTTAGAAAAGGTTTGTAATACTACTAAATTAGGGAATTCTTGTAAACGTGTAATCCACGATGGTATGTCGGCAAAGTCAATATATGCCTCATCAATTACAACAATACCGGGAAATGCTTGGAGTAACTCTTCAATATCTTTAGTATTCAATATATTTCCGGTTGGATTATTAGGCGAACACAACCAAAGAATTTTTGTGTGTGGGCTAATAGCTTCTTGAATTGCGGTAGTATTAAGTTCATAGTTCGCAAGAAGGGGAATGCGAATGCATTGAACATCTTGCGTTGCTGCTCCAACTTCATACATTCCATAGGTGGGCGGACAGATAATTGTGGTATCTATACCCGGATTGCAAACCGCACGGAAGAGTAAATCAATAGCTTCATCACTGCCGTTACCTAAAAAAATATGCTCAGGTGCTATTCCTTTAATCCGCGAAACTATCTTCTTTAATTCCGTTTGATAGGGGTCAGGATATCTGTTGTTTTGTGAATTATCTACCGAGCAAAAGGGGTTTTCATTGGCATCTAAATGCACTAAAGCTTTACCCGTATACTCGTCGCGAGCCGTAGAATATGGTTTAATGGTACGAATGTTTTCACGCAAAATATTAGAAAGAGAAAAGCTTGTATTCATACAAAGGAAACATTATGTGTTTTTATTTGCAATATATTGTAGTCGCACCGATACGGCGTATTTATGAGCATCCAGCATTTCTGCTTCTGCTAAACATTCTATTACGGGACCTAAATCAGTTAAGCCCTCTTCGGTAATTTCTTGAAAGGTAATTTTTCTCACAAAACTATCTAATGATACACCGCTATATGCTTTGGCAAATCTGTTTGTTGGGAGGGTGTGATTTGTCCCCGAGGCATAATCTCCCGCACTTTCCGGCGAAAAATTTCCGAGAAACACAGAACCGGCATTCCATACTTTTTTACTGAATTCAAATGGCTTTTCTACCGATAAAATTAAATGTTCCGCAGCGTAATCGTTCATAAAATCAACCAAATCTTTTTCATCAGAAAATACAATAATTCTACTGTGTTGTGTTGATGATTCTGCAGCGTCTTTTCGCGACAACCGTTCTAATTGTTTTTCAATTTCACGACTCGTTTGTTCTGCAATTTTTTTTGATGTTGTTATAAGTACTGCCTGGCTATCTTTTCCGTGTTCACATTGCGATAAAAAGTCGGCTGCAATAAATGAAGGTTCTGCTGTTTCATCAGCAACTATCATTACTTCAGATGGTCCCGCCGGCATGTCAATAGCAACACCTTGTGCCGATAGTAATAACTTTGCTTTTGTAACAAATTGATTTCCGGGGCCGAATATTTTATATACCTGAGGAATAGTTTCTGTACCATATGCCATTGCCGCAATTGCTTGAGCTCCACCGGCTTTGTAAATTGCCGTAACGCCCGTGTATTTTGCCGCATATAGAATAGCCGGGTGAATACCGTCTTTTCCTTCGGGGGTGCATAAAACGATTTCTTTACATCCGGCAATGTTTGCAGGTATTGCAAGCATTAAAATGGAAGAAAAAAGCGGTGCGGTTCCACCGGGAATATATAAGCCCACTTTTTCAATTCCAATGCATTTTCTCCAGCATTTTACGCCATATTGGGTTTCGGTAACCGAAGGGATTTCCTCCTGACGGCTGTGGAACTTATGAATATTTCGAGCTGCAGTAGCAATTGCCTGTTTAAGCTCTTCAGAAATGTTTTGTTCTGCCGCTGCTATTTCTTGCTCAGAAACTTTGAGCGATTGCAATTCAGGATTATCAAATAAACGACCATAGCGTATTACAGCTTCGTCACCATGTTGTTTTACATCAGCTAAAATTGCTGTAACTTTTTTTTCGAGTTCTGTGTCTTCAAAAACCGGACGATCTGTAATCTCTTTCCAACTATCTCTCTTCGGATCTGTATAAAACTTCATATATTTTGAAATCAAATTTCTACAAATGTAGGAATTTTTTATGAGTACCCTTTGATTTTTAAAATGAGCTTTTTTATGAATTGTTTTTAGAGTGCTCCATAACCTTCATTGCCGTTGCCAACATACTGCTCACATCATTCATGTTTTGTGGGATAATCATTGTATTTGTAGTTTTTGCAAGTTTTCCGAATTCTTGTAAATATTGCTCTGCAATACGAAGATTTACCGCATCAATACCATTATCGTTACCAATTGATTTTGCAATTTGAGAGATACCATGAGCCGTAGCATTTGCTATTGCTTCAATTTCCGCTGCTCGTCCCTCTGCCTCATTAATTCGTTTTTGTTTTTCTCCTTCTGAGCGAGCAATTAACTCTTGTTTATCTCCCTCAGCAACATTAATTTTTGCTTGTTTTGCTCCTTCAGATTCAGCAATAATTGCTCTTTTTTCACGCTCTGCACGCATTTGTTTTTCCATTGCATCTTTAATACTTTGCGGAGGAGTAATGTTTTTTACTTCGTATCGTGTTACTTTTACGCCCCATGGGTCACTCGCTTTATCAACAGCTTCTACAATTACGGAGTTAATAGAGTCGCGTTCTTCAAAGGTTTTATCGAGTTCTAATTTACCAATAACGCTACGCATGGTTGTTTGAGCAAGTTGAATAGCAGCAAATACGTAATTGTCTATACCGTACGAAGCTCTTTGTGCGTCAACAACTTGTAAGTATAAGATTCCGTCAACTTCAACAGAAATATTATCTTTTGTAATACAGGTTTGCGACGCAACATCAATAGCTTGTTCTTTTAAGGTATGTCGGTATGCTACTTTATCAATAAAGGGCGTAATAATTTTAAATCCGGCTAAGAGAGTTTCGTGATATTTTCCAAGTCGCTCAACAATATATGCTTGTCGTTGGGGAACTACTTTAATAGAATTAATAAAGATGAAAAATGCAAGGATTATAAATCCAATTAAAAACATTCCTGAAATTGTCATATCTTCCATGTGGGTATTATTTTATAGGTTTAACATTAAGGGTTATACTGTCTTTTTTTATAATTTCTACTAGTTGTCCGCTTACGATAGGTTCTTCGGAAATAGCTTTCCATGCGGCACCTTTAAATTCAACTTTTCCGGTTTGTTGTGTAAAGTCGACAAGTGCAATTGCTTGTTTTCCAATAAATTCATCTTCTAATTCATGGTTTGCAGAATCCGGTTTGCTAAAAAATTTACGATGTAAGGATTTTCTGAATAGCAATAAACTAATTCCCGAAGAAACCAAGAAAACAAAAAGTTGACTTGTAAGAGAAAGATCAAATAGGAGTAATGCACATGCAGTTATTAATGCTCCAACTCCAAAGAAAAGAATGATTAAGCCCGGGATAATAAATTCAAGTAATAATAATAGTACCCCAATAATCATCCAAATAACTGCCGGATTTGAAAAGAGTGAAATTTCCATATCTATATTTTTTTGTTTTCTCTTTTTTCAAATATACTCTTTTAATATGTTAGTTGAGTTTTTTTAAGAGGATATTTCTTAATTAAATTTTTTTATTGGTATACATCTCTTTTATTTCTGCTTTAAGAATATCAGTACAAATATCTTTTTCAAAAATATCTTCAGCTGTCATATTCTTATTCTCAATTAAATATGTGAAAAACAGTTTATATTTAAAATATCTATACTGTTTAGCTTCTAAGGAATTTGTTTGCAGTAAACGTGATTCTTTTTCAGTATTTAATAGAATGGCAATTCCATCTTCTATATCCATTGTTGACGATTCAGAAATATATTCGCAAAAACCTTCTTGTTTCCATTCGGGAAACTTCAAAGAATTACGTAAACCATATTTTTCTTTTAAATATGAATGTCCTAACTCATGAATTAAAATTTGGCTTAGGGTTCTTGTTTCCGGTATATTTGGATTAATATATATTCTGTTTAATCGCATAAAGTTAGTTCCTAATGTTCCTTTTTGCTGAGAGAATGTCCAAGCATTATATTGTTTTTCTGAAGTTGGTAAAAAAACATCAACTCTTTTTCTTAATACAATTTTATGTTTTTGTAATTGAGCACTAACTTCTTCTATATCAAATGATATTTCGGTGTTTGAGTAAATGGTTATAGTATCTAATTCTATAACTTTTTTTGTTGTTGCGTATTGATGAAAGAGAATAATAATGAGTAATAATAGAAATGCAATTTGATTACCCCATATTCTTGCTTTTCTACCTTTGAAAGGTATTGGATTAAAGATTTTATATATGATTTCTTTCATGATTATGATAATTTTTTTCCGCAATACCCTTCCCAAATTATAGGGAGTGAGTTTTGCATAATTGGTTTTTCTGCAAATATACCGAATACGGTAGAACCGCTTCCACTCATTGCGGCATACAAGGCACCTGCAGTATACATGCTTTGTTTTACTGCTGCTATTTGAGGGAATGCCTTAAAAACAGAGTCTTCAAAGTAGTTGTGAACCAGATTTTTCCACTCCGGTATTTCGTGTAAAACGGCATTTTGTAATGAAACTTGGGGTACATGAGGACTTACTCCTGAGTACGCAAGTGTGGTGCTTACATGAACTCCCGGATTTGCAAGTACTATATAATAGGGCGAAAGGTCGAGCGAAATATCCGAAAACACTTCGCCTCGTTGTTCTGCATATTTTGCGGTTTTGTGTAAGAAAAACGGACAGTCGCTTCCGATTTCTAAGGCAATTTCTTCTTGTTGGCTAAGTTCGAGCGGTAAATTGTAATGTGAGCAGAGTGATGAAATCAGATGTGCGGCATCAGATGAACCTCCGCCTAAGCCCGCTCCAAGCGGAATGTTTTTTTGCAGAAATATATGAATTGGCGGTATAGAAAACTTTTGATGAAGGATGTTCCATGCTCGTATACACAGATTTTGATCCGGATTGCCATCAATGGCTATACCGCTTGTCTCAAATTGTAGGGTAGGAGACTCAATCCATTCTAAAGAATCATACAGTCCCCAAATCGGATAAAATACCGTTTCTATATTATGGTAGCCATCGCTTCGTTTTTCTATAATATGTAAGCCGATGTTTATTTTTGCATGTGGAAAGCAAATCATTCTATTCAATATCTAAATTAAACGTGTCTCGTAATTTTTGAATGTTTTTGTTGATTGTAAGCAAGTGTGCGTATCGCTCTTCTGCGGTAATTGGCTTTTTTTCTTCTTTTTCCGGCTCTTGAGAAGCCACGGCAGCAACACGAATATTCTTACTTTTAAGGTGAAACCAAATTTTTTCTTCTAGAATTGGAGCTATATCTTGATTAAAAGTGTTAAGTAAACTTTGAGAAACTAAGGTGATAAGAATTTTGTTATGTTCTACCGTATATGTTGCTCCGGTAAGAATTGCGTATAAACTGGGTTCAGATTTAAAATGTGCAATACAGACCTCCCAAACAGCCTGTATGTCGGCTGTTTCAAATAGCTTTTGTTCTTCCGGTATTGTTGGTTGTATTTCTGCTTGTTCTGTATTATCTGAGGGTGGACTTACCTGCTCTGTTTCTTCTGCTTCAGAAATTTGTTCCGGAGATATACTTGTTGTCTCACTTGTGTTAGTTTCTGTATTTTCAGTTGCAGGTAAAGAAACGGCTTCAGTTTCCGGTTTTTGTGTTGAAGGAGACGGTTCAGATATTGATTCCTTCTTCTCAGAACTCAAGAGGTCTTTAAAAGATTTTTTTGCAGTAGAATAGGAGGGAGCTTGCGGTTTAACGGCAGAAGAATTTGTAGTTTTTTCTGCTTCTTGTTTTGGACTTTCTGTGTGACTGTCCTGAGTTTGAGAGCTCGTTAATTCAGGACTTTTTTTTTTAATATATTGCAGAATTGCAATAGTGCAAGCTCAACATGTAAGCGTTTGTTTTTGCTGGTTTTATAGTTGATGTCGAATTTATTAGCTAAATCCAATGCTTTAAAGAGAAATTCAACCGGACAGTTTTGAGCTTGTGTTTTGTATCGCTCGCGGATACCTTCACCTACTTCTAAAAGTTGAATTGTTTGCACATCTTTACATACCAGAATATCGCGGAAGTGAGAGCTGAGTCCAACTAAAAAATTATGAGCATCAAATCCTTTATCGAGAATCTCGTCAAATAATATAAGAGATGAGGCATAATCTTCTGCAATAAAGAAATCAGTTAGTTTAAAATAATATTCGTAATCGAGAAAGTTGAGGTTTTCAATTGTTTTTTCGTACGTAACATTTTTTTCGGTAAAACTAACAACCTGGTCAAATATTGAGAGAGCATCACGCATTCCCCCATCTGATTTGAGAGCTATAATGTGGAGAGCTTCCCGTTCAAATGTAATATTTTCTTTTTGAGCAACTTCGGCTAAGTGCTCAACCGTATCTTCCAGTTTTATTCTTTGGAAATCAAATATTTGACAACGCGAAAGAATTGTAGGTAAAATTTTATGTTTTTCAGTAGTTGCAAGAATAAAAATAGCGTGACGAGGCGGTTCCTCCAGAGTTTTAAGAAAGGCATTAAATGCATTGGGAGAAAGCATATGCACCTCGTCTATTATATAAATACTGTATTTCCCAATTTGCGGAGGAATACGTACTTGGTCAATCAAGTTTCGGATATCGTCTACCGAGTTATTCGACGCGGCATCAAGTTCATGAATGTTAAATGATGCAGAATCATTGAATGACAAGCACGATTCGCAGGAATTACACGCTTCAATTTCGGGACTGAGATTAAGGCAGTTTATGGTTTTTGCGAAAATTCGAGCACAAGTTGTTTTACCAACCCCTCGCGGACCGCAGAACAAGTATGCCTGCCCAAGATGGTTGGTTGCTATGGAATTTTTTAATGTTGTTGTAATAGCCGATTGTCCAACAACCGTTGAAAATGTTGCGGGACGATATTTACGAGCTGATACAATGAAATTTTCCATAACACAACAAATGTAAAAGATTAATGCGAATCAAACAAATATTGCTCTTGTAAGTTTTTAACCGGAATGTACTTTCTTGTTGAACCATCTGAGAACATCAATGTAATATGGTTTTACCGAACGGTATTCGTTTAGTGGAAATGCTGAAATTATCTCTGAGAAAATCCGGAGCTCACTGTTCTGTAGCAACATTACGTATATTTTTCTCATACGATATATTATTTTTGCTATATTTGAATAGAACAGTTTCAAGATAATGATACGGTAACTACTATACATGATAGAAGTATGAGTCTTGCAAAATTGTAATCAGCAAAAAAATGAATGAATTAGAATTATTGAATGATAAAAAGAAAACAACCCACTATACACGCACATTTCATGAAGGTAACGCTCCTATGTTTTGTTAGTTTAATTCTCTGTATTTCTTGCAAAGAAGACGTTTATGAAAGCGTACAAATAGTAGTTCAAAATAGAACAGAAGACTCTATACATATAACGCTCTATCCCAAATCGGAATATGTGTCAGGAAATCTATATCGCCGTTCCGAAAAAGGAGGGGGGTATACTCGTACTGAATATACATTACCTCCCAATAATGATGGTTATTACAACTGGAGCGAAGTATTATTCGTGTCAAACGATTTAGATAGCAAACCGTATGACGTAACAAGAAAGGTGTTTGATAGTATATATATTCGTTTAGAAAATACCGACTATGTAATACGATTTAGCCAAGATACGGTTATTGGCTATGTAGAGAATATATTTTCTGAACACGCAACTTGGCATAATATAATCATAGAAGATGAACTCCCTACTAATTTTAAACGAAACCCCCAGAAATATCACTGTTATAGATTTTTAATAGTAGAAGACTTTTTTTCATTATAAGCTATTGCTATTCTAATAATGCAAAACATATTGTGAACAGCACAATTACAGTAACAGCTGCCCAAAGGACGGTGGGTGTATGCCACAAGCTAATTTAAAAGCACCTACCTCCAGCCCCGAAGGCGGCGACATGATTATACCATCAAACATGATTTTATAGATATACAACAGTAACAACAATATAGTTTTTGCTTATATTTACACTATAAATAAACCGCAAACACTAACAATTAATAAAAATGAAAGAAGATGTTTTAATACCCGAAGAAATAATAATGAATAAAATCCTATTAATACGAGGAGAAAGAGTGCTGATAGATAGCGATTTAGCTTCATTATATGGAGTTCCAACAAAAAGACTTAACGAACAGGTAAAAAGAAACATTAAGCGTTTTCCAAGATATTTTATGTTTGAATTAACCAAAGAAGAAAAAGAAGAGGTGGTCGCACATTGCGACCACCTTAAAAAACTAAAATATTCTTCGTTTTTACCTAATGCTTTTACCCACTATGGAATATTGCAAGCCGCAAATATACTTAACTCTGATAGAGCAATAGTTACGAGTAACCGTATTATTGAAGTATTTATACAAATGCGTGAAATGCTCGTAAGCCATAAAGATATCACCGCTACCGCACGATTAACTACGTTGAGCTCGCAAGCTCGGTTAGCGACAGCGTATCGTGTGGTCTATAAAAATCTCCCCACCTCAAGAACCTCGGTGACCTCTGTTGCTTTTGGTGGTGAGGTCTCGACACACTCGACCGGAAGTGAATGAGATTTGTTCTTGGGGAGTTTGTTAAAAATTAGGTACTGTACATCTAGCTAGGGATTCTTCATTTCACTACGTTACATTCAGAATGACATTTACGGAATTACCGAAAAGGAAACTTGTTTTACGTTTCCGGACTCATCTACAATTGTAAGAGTATGTGCTCCAAGAACAGGGGTGTATTCAATTTTGTGTATACCTTCGCTTATGCCAACAAATTCATTATTAATATGCCAAAATAATTGTGCTGATGGATTGCTGTGCACTGCTTCAAAAATATATTTTGCTTCGGTTTCGTCGAGTGAAACGGGCTTAATTAATTGTGCGTTTCGTTCGGGTACAATAACGTCTATTGCTATTTCCGGATGCGGATTGCAGTTGTTCATAAAGGGTGGAAGCGGAGAATAACCGGCACTGTTTTGTTTCATATACCATGCTTGTATTGGTGGTACTATAAACCATGCGGTATCTACCATGTCGTACACCGAATAACATCTCGAACTTACGCGAAATCGACGTGTTGAGTCTAAAAATATTCGTTGGTGGTACGCACATGCTTGTCCGTGCTTAGATGATTTGGGCACATACACTGTTCGTGCATCACATAGTTCTAATGCACGCATACCACTTTGTATACATATAGAAATAGGTGTCATATCTTCCTGTGGCATTTCAAACCATGTGTTTGGTTGTAAAAACGAAAACACATCAAACATGAGCGGTGCGGCATATTGCAATCCGGTTAAGCCGGGACGCCCCTCTCCGCTCGCGTTACCAACCCAAACACCAACCGTGTATTGCGGGGTTACGCCTATACTCCACGCATCGCGGTGACCGTAACTGGTTCCTGTTTTCCATGCTATGGTACGTGAAGATGCAAATCTATCCCAGCCAATTTCTCCCCATGGTCGCTCTAAGCTGGCAAGGGTTGTAAAACATTCATATAATGCTCCTGCTGATACTACTGAATGATCTTGAAATTGTCCTTTATGCTCCTTTGTAATATATTGTATGGCTCTGTAATCAGTACTTGTATATTCTCCATGTTCGGTAAAATTCATAAGAGCTCGCCCCATTGATGCGTATGCAGAAACCGCATCCCACATTCGCACTTCGGCTCCGCCTAAAATAAGAGAGAGTCCATAATGCTGAGGATGTTGTGTTATGGTGGTAAATCCAAATCGTTGTAGAATTGCATGGAATTTTTCTACCCCGTATTCTTGCAACATTCTCACCGCAGGTATATTTAATGAATGTGCTAAGGCGGTAGATGCCGGAACCGCACCTACATAATTTTTTTCGAAATTTTCGGGTCGGTATCCTCCAATTGATGTAGGAATGTCGGCTACTAATTGATGGGGCAATATAGTACCGTCAGAAATCATTGCAGCATATAAAAAGGGCTTTAATACACTGCCGGGACTTCTTTGTGATGTAATAACATCAACAAATCTACTATTATCAACTCCCGGAATAGCAACATTTCCAATGTATGCTAATACTGTCCCTGTTTTTGTGTCAACCACAAGTATTGCACAATTTGATACACGGTTAATTTGATAATACCTCCGTGCATACTTTTCTGCAAGTCCCTGTATATAGACTTGTTTTCGTTTTTGTAGACTTGACGTAATTTGTTTTCCCTCGTGTCCATCAACAACTGATTGTTGTAATAAATGAGCTGCACTATTCGGAATTGGGTAAGGATAATCGGGCAAGGGTTCTTCTTTTGCCAACATGCAGGTTATTTCATCAATATAATCTAAGCTCTGTAATTTATCTAACACCGCATTTCTTTTGCGTAATAATATGGCTCGGTTTCTCCCGGGATGAACTAAGGCGGGAGCGTTTGGTAATACGGCTAATGCCGCCGTTTCGCCCCAAGAAAGCTGATGAGCAGGGCGGTTAAAATATCGCCATGATGCAGCATCAATTCCAACTACATTACCGCCATACGGAGCATGAGAGGCATATAATTGCAATATTTCTTGTTTTGAGTATGAGAGTTCTAATCGAAGTGCCAAAATCATTTCGTATAGTTTAATAAAAACCGAACGAGAAGAATGATTACACGCCATACGAATTACCTGCATAGAAATAGTGCTACCGCCACGCACAACACGTTTTTGCTGAATATTTTGTCGAAATGCTCGAACTAAGGAAACCGGATTAATCCCCGGATGAGAAAAAAAATATTGGTCTTCGAATACAATAAGTGCATGTTGAAATTTTATAGGCACACTATCTGTCTCGGGAAATCGCCATTGCTGGTCGCGAGCAATACGAGCCGATAGCAATTCGCCTCGTTCATCTAACAAAACAGTAGCATATGGCGTGTCAAATAAGGGTTTTGGCAAACAGAAATAAAACCACAGCAATAGAGCAACAACAAAGACATACACCCACGTACGCAGTTTGCGAATCGCTCTTTTACTCTGTAATAAACATGATTGCAAGGCGGTGTTCATATTCTATTGGCAATGGTTTTATAATCCCATCTTTTTAGCTTCATTCCAATATACATCCATTTGCGACACATCCATATCACGTAAATCTATACCTTTTGCAAGCGTTTGAGATTCAAGATAATTAAATCTGCGTTGAAATTTTTTATTAGTTTTTTCTAAGGCAGTTTCGGGGTCAATTCCATATAATCGAGCAGCATTAATAATAGAGAACATAAAATCGCCAAATTCCTGTTCAATACGTTCTTTATTATCAGCTTGTGTTACTTCATCTTGTAATTCCTGTAACTCCTCACGTACTTTATCCCACACATCCTCCTTCACATCCCAGTCGAAGCCAACCGCACGTGCTTTTGATTGCATGCGAGATGCTTTTATAAGAGCCGGTAAAGAGGTCGGCACGCCGGAAAGAACACCGGTATTTTTCCGCCCGCTTTCATTTTGTTTTAATTGTTCCCAGCGTTCTTTAACTTGCTGCGAATCACTAAGTGTTTCGTCGCCAAACACATGCGGGTGACGGTATATAAGCTTTTCGCATAAGGAATTAATCACATCCTCTATATTGAATGAATGTTGCTCCGACGCAATTTTTGCATAAAAAACAATATGCAAGAGCACATCGCCGAGTTCTTTTTTTATTTCGGGATAATCTTCCTGAATAATAGCATCGGCAAGTTCATATACCTCTTCTATAGAAAGATTTCTGAGAGAATGAATACTTTGTTTTTTATCCCAGGGGCATTTTTCTCGCAGTTCATCCATTATTTCCAACAAACGCCCAAAGGCATTCATTGCAGCTTGTTTTTCGGAGTTCATATTCTTGAGATTAAATTATCTACAAATAACGAACTATTTTTTTGTAATAAAAAGTTGTTTGTAGAGGTATCGCCATATAAATTTTTATTATTTTTATACAATAAAATAATCACCTGGTACAGTTCTACAAATTCAATTTTAAAAGTGATGCTATGATAAAAAAGATTCTCAAAATTACGGCTGTTATTTTCTTTGTGTTATTTATAGGTATTCTTATTACACCTTTTATTTTTAAGGGGAAATTATTAGAACTTACTAAACAAGAAATTAATAATAATCTTAACGCTACGGTTACATTCGAAAAATTTTCGGTTCAAATATTACGTAGTTTTCCAAACTTAACCGTAAGTATTTCTAATTTAGATATTGTGGGTGACGGGCAATTTGCTCAAGACACGCTCTTGTCTTTTAAAAAACTTTCTGCTACGGTAGATATTATGACCGTAATTAAAGGCGAAGATATTGGCGTTATTGATATTCTTATTGATGCTCCGCGAATTCGTGCCTTAATTGCAGCTGACGGAAGTGCAAATTATGATATATTTATATATGAAGATGAAGAAGAGGAGGAGCTTGCTGTTGATACCGTATCAAGTCCCTTTGCTATTCAGCTCCAAAACATCGCTATTCGGAATGGGTATATTGAATATCATGATATTCCTGCTAATATGCATGCCATTATAGATGAAATGAATGTACGTGTTAGCGGCGATTTTACTGATGTAGCAACACATATAAAAACATCGGTAGAAATTGCAAACCTGAATTATGTAATGGATGGTATTCCATATCTTTCACAAGCTGAATTTGAACTGATTGCTGAAATTGAGGCAGATTTTGTGGCAGAGAAATATACCTTACGCGATAATATAATGCGTATTAACGCTTTAGAATTAGCATATACCGGCTGGCTGCAGTTTATTGAAGATGAAACTCATATGGATATCTCATTTGCCAGTTCTCAAAACGATTTTAAACAGATACTCTCGCTTGTTCCCGGAGTTTACATGGAAGGATTCGAAGACATTTCTACTGATGGCGTGTTAAGTCTTTCAGGAAATGTTATGGGAGTTTATAAAGAAAATCCTGAATATTATCCGGCATTTGATCTTGCTCTTACTGTAAAAAATGGAAAGTTGCAGTATCCTGATGTGCCTAAACCCATTGATAATATCCAAGCAGAATTATTTATTATGAATCGAACATATGATTTGGATGATATGATAATTCATCTTAATAAACTTCAGGTTTCTTTTGCCGATAATCCCTTTAACATGTCTTTTTATATGTCGCATCCTTTGAGCAATCCGCTTATGAAGGCCGAGATGAAAGGAACCATTGACCTTAATTCTATGAAAGATTTTATACCGCTCGAAAATACTACCCTTCGCGGAATACTAACAAGTGATTTAGAATTTGCTGCTCGTATGTCTGATATAGAGCAAGAAAATTATGATAATATCATTGCTGTTGGGCAGTTAGGACTTACAGATTTTACCTATATTGATGTTGATTATCCTGACGGTATTTTTATATCAGATTTAGCAATGACCTTTTCTCCGCAGTTTGTGTATCTTGAGAAGTGTAGTTTAAAAATCGGGAAAAGTGATATGGTCTTAAGCGGACGACTCGAAAATTTTATTCCATACGCCTTAGCCGATGAAACAATTAAAGGTACGCTCGATTTCTATTCTCATTTTTTAGATGCAAATGAGTTTTTAGATGAAGCCGAAACCGAAACAATTCAAACAGATACCACTGCGGTAAGCTATGAAATTATTCCGGTTCCTTCTAATATTGACTTTGTGTTACGCACTAAAATAGATAGATTGCTCTATGATATTTATGATGTAGAAAATATAGAAGGTACTGTAGTAATACGAGACAGTAGAGTTTCTATGGAAGGATTGCGAATGAACATGCTTCAGGGAACAATGCGTATGAGCGGCTATTATGCCACGCCGGAGTATTCAAAACCTGAGGCACGATTTGATTTAGACATTTCCGGATTTGATATGGCGGAATCGTTTAAAACATTTAATACCATTCAACGATTAGCTCCTATTGCAGAATATTTAAGTGGAGCTTTTTCAACAAAATTATCATTCCATTCTAATTTAGAGCAAGATTTTACACCATTGCTTTCTAGTTTAAATGGTTCAGGCATGTTCCAAACGAGTGCAATGTCTATGCAGAATTCTGGTATGCAAACCTTTTTATCTGACAGATTAAAACAAGAGCAGTTTAGAACAGTTACGGCACAAAATATTCTTATGTTATTTGAAATTGTAAATGGAAACATTGAGATAAAACCATTCGAAACTAATTTTAATGGAAACAATGCACTTGTTGAAGGCAGAAGTGCCTTAGATGGCGGTCTCGATTATAAAATTGCGTTTCAAATTCCCACAAAAAATTTAGGTGCTGTTACAAACGAGGCATTACAATCATTACAAAATCTTGCCGGTAAAAGAGGAATTGACGCAGATATGGGAGAATTTATAGATGTGAGTCTTCTTGTTGGCGGAACGCTTGCTAATACTACCTATAATGCCGTTCTTGGTAATGCAACTTCGGGTGTATTTAGTTCTGTAAGAAGTCAGGCAGAACAACGGCTACGCGAAGAGCAAGCACGTCTACAACGAGAAGCTCAGGCACGAATAGATGAAACTCGCAGAAAAGCAGAAGCAGAAGCACAACGTGCTCGTCAAGAGGCAGAAACTCGTGCTCGTCAAGAAGTACAGCAACAAACACAACGGGTGCAAGAGCAAGCTCAAGAGGTTAAAGATGAGGTTAAAGACCGTGCACGATCACAAGTTCGAGATGCTATTCGAAGGTAAGGTTCTACTAAAACAAACAAACAGTGAAAAAGAAACAGGTTCAAAAACAGACAATCTTCTCAAAAGTATCTCACTTTTTTTCTCACGATTTATGGTCTCATGCAGGTCAACGGAGAACCGCTCGTGTTAAAACACTTATTCATTTATTGCGTGTAATTGTATTAGCATTTCGAGGATTTGTACAAGATAATTGTTATCAAAAAGCATCGGCACTTACCTATTACTCATTACTTGCAATAGTACCTATTGTTGCAATGGCATTTGGGTTTGCCAAGGGGTTTGGATTTGATACGTATTTATATCAATATCTTCAAGATACACTCAAAGAGCAAGAAGATATTTTACTGCAGGTAATGGAATTTAGCGAATCGCTTTTAGCAAAAACACAAGGAGGTGTAATTGCCGGAATAGGGTTCCTGATTTTAGTATGGTCTGTTATTAAAGTATTGGGTAATGTTGAAATGTCTTTTAATCAAATATGGTATATCAACAAGCAACGGAGTTTTATTAGAAAAATAAGTGATTATATGACAATCATGATATTTGCTCCAATTCTGTTTATCATATCAAACGGGGCTACCATTGCAATTTCTGAACATATGAACGTGCTTGCTCAAGAGTCAACACTTATTTCTCATATGTATGGATTTTTCTCACTTATTTTTAAATTGATTCCGTACAGTTTAATCTGGCTTGCGTTTAGCTTTTTATATATTATAATGCCTAATACAAAAGTGTCATTTTCATCGGCACTTACCGGGGGTATTATTGCCGGTATAATTTTTCAACTGGTGCAGTTTTTATATGTTGAATTTCAGGTTGGTGTTTCAAAATATAATGCTATATATGGTAGCTTTGCGGCATTACCATTATTTCTTATTTGGTTGCAAACAAGCTGGACAATCGTGTTATTGGGTGCCGAAATTGCCTATGCAACACAAAATGTGCAAAATTTTGAGTATGAAGTAGAAACAGAAACAATGAGCGTAACGCTGCGAGAAAAATTATGTATTTGGATTCTTAATACCATTGTAACTCGTTTTGACACAGAAACATCTCCACCAACTTCCGAAGACCTTTGTGAAATACTCGATATTCCCCACCGAATGGTTAAACACGGTGTTGTTACGCTTTTAAAAGCAGGTTTAATTAATGAAATTAAAACCGAAAATGAAAAGGTTTTCGCCTATGCTCCGGCTATTGCAATTCAAAAACTAAGTTTCCAAAAAACGCTTACTAAATTACGTAATGCGGGAACAACAAATCTTCCGTTTACAAATAATGAAGTTTTAGAAAAAATAACACCATTGTATGAGAATATTTCAGAACACCCAACAAGTCTTATTAAAGATATTTAAAACCAACTTCCGAACAGTATGTGTTTCCGGTTTTCTTCTATTAACACAACTTCCGGTTTATGCTCAAGATTCTTTAGCACATGCTCATATTGCCGTTTTAGCGGGAGAATCTATGTATGGAAGAGGATATATTAACAATGGATTAGGTATAGCTGAAGCGTATATTGATTCTGTTTTTAGGTCACATAATCTTTCTGAATATCGAAAATTACAAGGATATCGGCAACAATTCAGATATTCTGTTAACACCTTTCCGAGTAATATGGCTGTGTCAATAGGAGACAGCGTATTTGTTCCCGGTTATGATTTTATTGTTGATCCTCATTCGCCCGGACTTTCAGGTACGTTCCCTTGTGTGTTTATTACAAAAGAACAATTGTTTCTATCAAAAAGACTCCCCGATTTAGATGGGAAAGTACTTGTTGTAGACGACAGAAATCCTATAAATATTGAAGAAGAAGAATTGCGAAAAATAAACGGTCTGTTATTTTATCTTACGCTCTATAAAAAAACAGGATTAGTTGCAATTGTTGAACTAACTAGTAGCGACATGATTTGGAGTGTATATGATTTTGTGGGGAAACGCCCGTACATTACTATTAACAGTTCAAAAGTTCCTGAACAATTTTCTGAAATAACCTTAGATATTGAACATGCCTATATCAAAAGATTTAAAACGGCAAACTTATGCGGATATATTCCCGGTACTGTGTATCCTGATTCTTTAATTGTTTTTACGGCACATTATGATCATCTAGGAATGATGGGGACTCAAACCATGTTTCCCGGAGCAAACGATAATGCAAGCGGTGTAGCAATGCTCTTTAGTTTAATAGACTATTACAGGCACAATCCTCCTGGATATTCCATAGTTTTTATTGCCTTTTCGGGTGAAGAAATCGGCTTGCGTGGCTCAAAACTGTTTGCAGATAAACCACCCTTTCCGTTATCATCTATCAAGTTTTTACTAAATCTTGATATGATTGGTACCGGATGTGAATCATTACAAATTTTTAACGGCACAGTCCATCCTGATACATTTTCTTTGTTAGATAGTATTAATACCGCTCACACATTATTGCCCGAAATTATTGCATTGGGAGAACGCTGTAATAGCGACCATTGTCCGTTCCACGAAAAAGGGGTGCCTGCATTTTTCTTTAATACTAAAGGAGAACATACGTCTTATCACGATGTGCATGACAAAGCCGAACATCTTCCACTTACCGCTTATAATGATATATATACACTTATTACTCTTTTTGTTGCAGAACTTGAGCGTTCATCACATAATGCTAAATAACAGTTTTGTGAATATAATCAAGAAGCAATTCGGCATACAATATATTGAACTAAGTCTAGAAGCAATCTCTTTGAGGTAACATATGATATATATCATAAAAAGAATTGTAAACTTGAACGAGTAATTCTTTTTATTAACACACAGGTATCATATACTTTTGTATAAAGAAATATGAATTATACAAAAAGAAACGGTGTACATTGTTACATTTTTTGAGGTTAAAAAGAAATAGATGAAAAAATTAGAACTCGGACAAAAAGCTCCCGAATTTAGTGGTCTTTCTCAAGAAGGAAAAACAATTTCATTGTCAGATTTTATCGGACAAAAAATAATTCTTTATTTCTATCCAAAAGATAACACTCCTGGCTGCACAACAGAAGCCGTGAATCTTAACGCTAATATAGAACTACTTTCTAAAAAAGGATTTGTAGTTATTGGCGTTAGTCCGGATAGTGTACAGTCTCACTGTAATTTTATAAAAAAACACAATCTTTCGTTCAATCTTATTGCCGATACCGAAAAAACTATTCTCAAACAATATGGCGCATGGGGCGAGAAAAAAATGTACGGTCGTTCATACGAAGGTGTGCTACGAACTACCTTTGTGATAAACGAACAAGGTAGTATAGCTGCGATTATTGAAAAAGTTGATACAAAAAATCACACCCAACAAATTTTAGATGCTTTAGATCTAAAATAATAATCTCTTATACACTATAATCAAGTTCTAAATTGTCGATTTTCCTTTTTCGCAAACCGCAGTTTTTATATATTTACCTGCAAAATGCGAAAAGAGTATGAATGTTGAAATTATTTCCATTGGTGATGAACTCTTAATTGGAAGAACGATAAATACAAACGCGGCGTGGCTTGGCGAAAGATTATCTCTTTTAGGTTTTTATATTCAAAGAGTTACCACTATTTCCGATACAGAACCGGCAATACGAGATGCTGTAACCAAAGCATATTCCGAAAATAATGTGGTTATAATAACCGGGGGCTTAGGTCCAACAAATGACGATATTACCAAACACGTACTCTGCTCTCTTTTTAATACGCGCTTACTGGTGCATAATGAAGCACTCAACAATATTGAAACATTTATTCGTTCACGAAATGGTGAAATGAATCAACTTAATAGAGATCAAGCTTTATTTCCTGAACATGCTCGGTTTATCCCAAATTATTGCGGCACCGCATCGGGAATGTGGTTTGAGCATAATGATAGTATTATTATTTCTCTTCCCGGAGTTCCTTTTGAAATGAAAGATATGATGGAACATACCGTGTTTCCATTATTACAAGAAAACTTAACCTTACCTATTATTATACACGAACATATCTCAACCACCGGTATTGCCGAAGCTAAGCTTGCCGAAATTATTGCTCCTTGGGAACACAGTTTACCCGAACAAATAAAACTTGCCTATTTGCCTTCTCCGGGATTGGTTAAACTTCGTATAACCTGTGTTTGCGATTCTAAAGAGGAAGGTGAAACATATATTTCAAAAGCATGTGAAGAACTTATACCTTACGCAGGAGAATATATTTTTGGGTACGGACTGGAAAGTATTGAAGAAATAGCAGGGAACATCCTTTTGCAAAATAATGCGACTATTTCTACCGCAGAAAGTTGTACCGGAGGGTATATTGCTCACCGATTAACATCAGTGCCGGGGAGTTCTGCATATTTTGCAGGAAGTATTGTTGCATACAGTAACAATATTAAAACACAAGAACTTGCAGTGCCCGAAGCCCTTATTACTACCCATGGAGCAGTAAGCAAAGAGGTGGTAAGTTGTATGGCTCAAGCATGCAGGAAAAAGTTTAGTACCACCTATGCAATTGCCGTATCAGGCATTGCCGGTCCCGCAGGCGGAAGTGAAGAAAAACCTGTGGGAACTGTTTGGATTGCAATAGCATCGGAACAAGAAACAATGGTAAAACAATATAATTTTGGAACAGATAGAGAACGAACGATAACAAGAACAGCTATTACAGCATTAAATGAATTACGAACATGCATGGTAAAAAAAATATCAAAAGAGTGAGGTTTAGGTGTAGTTGAGTAACTCTGATTAACATATTATGTAACAATACATAATTAACAATTGATAATTAACAACTAACCATTATAAAAGACCTACTTTTATGAAAAAAACAAAGATTCTGTTTGTCTGTTTAGGGAATATCTGTCGCTCCCCATCTGCTCATACTATTTTTCAACATATGATTAATGCTCGAGGGGTGCAAGAACGCTACGAAATTGATTCTTGTGGCACAATAGGCGTTCATGCCGGAGAGAGAGCAGATGCGCGAATGAGAAAGCATGCCGAAAAACGAGGTTATATCATAACACATCGTTCCAGACAGTTTAATCCAAAACTTGATTTTGAGAAATTTGATATGATTATTGCAATGGACAATAGAAATGTAGCTGCATTACGTAGCTTAACAATTATTGATTCAGAACTTGCAAAAATCACAAAAATGACTAATTATTGTAACATATTTAAAGAAACAGAAGTTCCTGATCCATACTATGGCGGATATGAAGGATTTGAATATGTTCTTGATTTATTGGAAGATGCCTGTAAGGGTTTATTGTTAAAACTAGAAGAAGTATAAACACATAAATAAAAAAAGTATGAGAAAAATTAGTATTACAGCATTTGGCTTACTTGTAAGCATCAGCTTTTTTTCTTGTGGTTCCTCACAAACAAATGCGGAGTTAGCAGAAGAAATTAAGGCAGCATGTTTAGAAAATGAAACAAACAAAATTATTTACAAAGAAGATCTTGAAGATTTTTGTAATTGCATAGATGAAAAGATTCTTGCCTTACCGGAAGACACAAAAGCAGATGATGAAAAACTTGCCGATTTCAGTCAGCAATGTGCAGATAATTTTACCTCATTAGACATTAACTTTTAGTAAAAAAGTCTATTTTTGCTACCGGATTTTTCGGGATGTAGCTCAGTCCGGTTTAGAGTACACGTCTGGGGGGCGTGGGGTCGCAAGTTCGAATCTTGTCATCCCGACCAAATAGATATCAAATAAAAGCAAATGGCTGTAAATCAACTGATTTTCAGCCATTTTCATTTTGTAGAATATCAATTCGCAACAAAGAAAAACAAAGAAAATGAGCGTCATTCGGGGCGTCATTTTAATTTATATATTTGACGCACCTATTAAGATGTAATATTTTGAAAATCATATTATTACACTCATAAAATTTGGTGTTTTTTAGTCCTTTTTGATGAACCATTTTGTAAAAACGAGGTGCGTCATTTAACATCTAAAAACAAATAATAATAAAAAAAATGATTATGAAAACAAAAAACACGTTCGGCTTCTGCTTTTTTCTAAAACAAAACAGAGGAAAATCTTATCGACCAATTTATGCTCGAATTACTACAAACAGTGATAGAGCAGAGTTTTCAACGAAACATTCCATTGAAGAATCCGAATGGGATTCTACCATTGGAAGACCAAAAAAGTTGTCGGGGTGCAACGATTAGTATACGGATTTGCCAAATACATGCGAGATGCCTTACCAAATGCTACCTATTTAGGATTTACCGGCACACCTGTAGAATCTACCGATGCAAACACCCCTGCGGTTTTCGGAAACTATGTTGATATATATGATATAGCTCAAGCGGTAGAAGATGGAGCAACCGTTCCTATTTATTACGAAAGTCGTTTGGTGAAAATAAACCTCTCAGAAGAAGGCAAACAACTAATAGAAGAACTCGATGAAGAATTAGAAAGTGATGAATTAACCGATTCTCAAAAAGCAAAAGCAAAATGGACAAAGGTAGAAGCCATAGTTGGCAGCCCGGCACGTTTACAAACAATTGCAAAGGATATTGTTTTTCATTACGAAGAACGTACAAATAATGGTATTGAGGGCAAGGCAATGATTGTAAGCATGAGCCGTCAAATTGCTGCTGATTTATATAAAGAAATAATACAAATCCGTCCGCATTGGCATAGTAATGATTTAGAAAAAGGAGTAATAAAAGTTGTAATGACTGCCTCTTCATCAGATGGTCCGGAATTAGAAAAACATCATACAACAAAAGAACAACGCAGAGCATTAGCAGATAGAATGAAAGATTCATCAGACCCTCTGAGACTTGTAATTGTTAGAGATATGTGGCTAACCGGGTTTGATGCTCCAAGCTTGCACACGCTCTATATAGACAAGCCAATGAAAGGGCATAACCTTATGCAAGCAATAGCACGGGTAAATAGAGTATATAAAGATAAACCCGGAGGACTGGTTGTTGATTATTTTGGGATTGCCTCAGATTTAAAAAAGGCACTATCGTTTTATTCAGATAGTGGGGGGAAAGGAGACCCTGCGGAAGCTCAAGAAAAAGCCGTGCAGCTCATGCTCGAAAAATTAGAGGTTGTTTCTCAAATGTATGCAGAAAAACCTGAAATTGCATCATTTTCAATTGCTGCAGATAAATATGAGCCATACGGAAAACAGTTTGCATACGAAAATTATTTTGATGCAACTGTAAAACAAAAACTGGAGCTTATTATATCAGCAGTAGAGCATATCCTCAGTATTCCTGATGGTAAAAACAGGTACATTCGTGAAGTAACAGCACTTTCTAAAGCATTTTCAATAGCACTTCCGCATGAGCAAGCAATGGATGCTAAAGATGAGATAGCTTTTTTTCAGGCAGTTAAAGCTCGCTTTGTAAAATTTGAAGCACCCACCGGAGGTAAAACAGATTATGAAATAGAAACAGCCATAAAACAAGTAATTGACCAAGCAATTGTATCGGAGCAGGTTGTTGATATTTTTGATGCAGCAGGTATTAAAAAGCCCGAACTGTCAGTATTAGACGATGATTTTTTAGAAGAAATGCGAGATATGAAACATAAAAATCTTGCATTAGAAGTTTTAAAGAAACTGCTAAATGATGAAATTAAAATACGAGCAAAACATAATATTGTACAAGCTCGCACATTAATGGAAATGTTAGAATCTTCAATAAAGCGGTATCAAAACAATTTAATTTCCGCAGCCGAAATTATTCAGGAAATGATTGAGCTTGCAAAAGAGATAAAAGAAGCCGATAAACGAGGCGAGAAAATGGGTTTATCGAGAGACGAATTAGCATTTTACGATGCCGTAGCAAATAATAAAAGTGCAAAAGATTTATTGGGCGATGAAGTACTTCTAAAACTTGCACGTATTTTAGTAGAGCGAGTAAAAGCAAATGCAACTATAGACTGGACGGTAAAAGAATCCGTTAAAAAAAGATTAAAAGTTATTGTAAAACGCACCTTACGAGAATACGGATATCCGCCCGATTTACAAAAACTTGCAACCGATATTGTGTTACAACAAGCCGAAGCTTTAGCAGATTTTTGGAATTAATTTAAAGCAATTGAAATTTAAGAGAATGAATCATCTTTTTGTTAATTAAGCACAATGGATATGATTGTTTTTAGGTATTTTCTTCACCTATAACAAATAGAGCGGTTTGAAGAGCAAACATTTTTTTTGATAATAAAGATGTTTCGCTACATTCTTCTTCTACTGCATCAACTTCTATATGTATCTTACTTGCAATTTCTTCTAATAACCAGTTTGCTTTTATGTTTGACACAAAATGAAAGGTTCTATTTTGTGTTATTTCTATAAATTTATAACGACTTGTATTTGGGTTGCGATTCTTTTTACCTCTCCCTAATCCATACCCAAATTTTAATTCTTCAGGAATAGTATCGATATTTTTTTCTTGTAAATATTTAATAATTATATGGCATAAGGCAGAACCAACTCGGCTATCGTACATAACCCAGGTGTCTATTAATGCTGCATAAATTTTTGTGAAGCCGGAGTTAATATAATTCGGATTTAAATCATCGAGGAAAAAACTATCTTTTTGCAGGGAAACACGCGTGTTTTTTTAAAAAGAACAAAGATCAGGTCTCGTTTCTATTTTTTGTTTATTAGCAGATAATACACCACCCCATTCTAAAATGTCTAAACAGGTCTGTTTTGCACTTTCCTCATCTTTTGTTATATGTTTTTTAAAATCCTGAAAACGAGTATATGTCTGAGCAAAAAATTTATCTTCTCCCCATTCATAGTTATTGACAGCATCACTAAAAATGTTATTTTCTTTCTCGTATTGCATAAGCCATTCTATAAAATCTTTTGTTTTGGAAGAATTAACAAATAATGCTTTGCTAAGCATTCTCCTCTCGCGATAAGATGTTTCAAAATTTTCTTTTTTCATAAAAAATTGTATATAATTACACCAATGTTTTTTCTTTAATTCCTTTAGGTACCGGAGCTATTTCATCTTCATTATCATTTTCAGAAATATGTTTTAGAATCACTATTCCATCACTCAAGCTTTCATCTTTCACTAAATATATAGGTTCGCCATAGTTATCTTTTATTTCTGAACCTAATCCATATATTGTCCGAAATTTTGAGTGTTCATCCATCTTACTATTTGTTTCAACATCAAAATCGCCATCAATGATATCCATACCGCATTGATATAAATTATCTTCTGCTAATAATATGTAGTCAAGTAAGCTCATAAATTTATAGTTAGCAAATAGGTGTGTTGCAAAATATGGCGTATGTTTTTTATGAAAAAGATACTCCCATTCAGTAATTATTGCCATCAAGTCAATGTTGTCTGTCATTTTCACACCTTGTGTGATATAATCACGCATATCAATTGAAAATACTTCTTGCATAGTTTAATGTATGTAGATATTATTACCTCGTTTCCGTTTTAAACTTCCGATACCCCTCCTCAACCTCAGCTATAAACTGTGGATTCTTAGGTACACGAGGTGCATCACCCCCAACAATCAATTCTTCTTCGGGAATTGTTGCCCGGATTTTCTTGGGTGGAATTTTAAAGTCTTGGGGGTTGTTAAGTGGGGAAGTTTTGAGGTTCATAGTTTTTGCTTTTGTGAATATGTATTTATAAAAATACAAAATTAGTGGGTGGTTTTGACAGTCTATGACAAGGGTAAAAAAACATATAAACGAGTTGTATTTAATCACCAATATGATCGCCTACTTCAATTGATACAACAACTCCTTTTTCAAATGTAAGGGTTTTTGTAAGTTGCCCTTTTTTATCATAAAAATTCCATTCTCCATGTGGTGGTGAATGCTGCTCATATTCAATAACTCTTGTTTGCCAAGTTCCATCAGAAACATTTTCTTCAGTCCTTTCAATCCTAAAATATTGCAATAAGTTAGACATATCTGCAATAAATCTCCCTTCTGTTTCTTTAACTCCATTCGAATAATAAAATGTCCATACACTATCCTTATAGCCATTAGAATAATACCCCTTCACTATTAATATTCCATTCTCATTCCATTCATTATATTCACCATCTAATTTGCCTTTTTTATAATTATATTCAAACCTTATTTTTCCGTTTGAAAAATAATTTTTTCTGCTTATTATAAAACCATCATCAATTTTCAAAATAGTGAAAGTTTTCCATCGTCCTATTCCTCCATACTTCAATTCCCCCTTATATTCATCTCCCGTTTGATAATAAATACTATCAGTTTGTTGGATTATTACCGAATCATTTTTAAATGCAATTATATTTTGTTGCCCATAAACAACAAAACCTATTTGCATAATTAGAATTATTAAGATGTGTTTTTTTGTATTCATTTTGTTCTGCAATTAAGTTATGAGACATACTGAAAAATGGCAATTTAGAAATACGAAGCTTGATTTAACCACTGCACTGCCACTTGCGTGTAGGTGCTGTTAGCACCTGGCGTTCTGTCTTTCGTTAAATTCACTTCGTTCGCTGTCATAAAATATCTTTGTCTACCCCGTCAATTTTATGCTTCATTTTCTGTCCCATACTTGTTGTTACATAACTCGCTACGGTTTCTCCTTTTCGTTCTCCATTGGATATGTAGTCAATGGATATTGAGCAGTCGCCTGTAATTGTCACCCAAACTGTTTTACTTTTACCTTTTTCTAATTTGTCAATATGTCCACCGCCACAACCCACAATATTTATGTCCGTTAGTATTGTTTCCGTGTTATTTGTAAAAGTAATTCGCATTGTACCGATTAAGATAATTGCCACCCAACAATAAATAAGTAAAACAGGAATGTTTATTATCATTAGTCTGGAAGTCTTTAAAAGTCTGTTTCGGTTCTCTTTGTCTTTTCCTGCTCTTGTTAATATTAAAATGAGAATTACTATGTTTATTAGTCCTGTCAGAGCGATAAACCCATATCCAACAAAAAGAAGTTCAAACGAAGAAGTCAGGAAGTAAAGTCCGAAAATAATTGTCCCAAGCAAAAATGAAATTAATGCTGTTAGTCGTCCTAATTTTATGTGTCGTTCTGTCGTCATACGCTTGGTGCTAAAAAATCTACACATAAAACACAATCATACTCAACTCTCAAAACATTAGTAATTATATGTAAATCTGCTTTTTTCATTATTTGTATTAATTTCTGTTCAAATATAAGAAAAAAAAGCAATTATAATTCTTGCTTTTGTGTTGCGTAAATTCAACCAGCAAATGCAACAAAATTAAAAAACGCTATTTTCGGTGTAAT
>OBJA01000073.1_pt1 | contig 101149 bp, 76 predicted proteins | sample 1519751 | NCBI WGS metagenome assembly OBJA01 (sample SAMEA3881238, study PRJEB22517) | soil metagenome | biome: lake sediment; feature: soda lake sediment; material: sediment, water from around vicinity | place: India | collected 2013-12-23 | depth 3 m | reverse complement strand
AGAGATAAGATGATTGCTGTTAATAGCTTCATAAGGGGTATTAAATCTGTTATTGCTGTTGGTTATCAGGATTCCGATAAGTTGTCGCCGTACAATGAGTGTGTTTCAGAATTGCTTAAGAGCGCGGTTGTGCTCAGGGGTGAAGAGTATTTTATCAATCATCCGCTGGTTAAAATTTCAAGAGGTTCTTTACCGGCTCCTGAGATTGATTCAATTACCAAAAACGGTAATTCAATTGAGTTGAAATGGAATCCTTCGATTTCAAACCGTAATGGGCGCAAGAATGATGAGGCGTGCGTGCTGTTGTGCTCTGATAGCGGTGAAACTAAGTTCTTCGATTCGATAGGTTTTCGCTCTGATGGTTCAGGGGAGTTATCAATTCCCGATCGATTTAAAAGTAAATGCCATGCCTGGATGTTCTTTAGCAATCCTAAATTGCATACTTACGAGAGCAAGAAGAAAGTTTCCAATTCGCTTTATCTGGGTGAGTTTTAAAATTTCTTGAGCAATCTTTTACGCTTTGTTGAAACCTCTTTGTCGCATTGCTTCAAAGAGTAGTACCGCTGTTGAGACCGATACATTGAGAGAATCGATTGTGCCCAGCATGGGTATGATTACCCTGTGATCGCAAAAGTTGATCCACTCTTGTGTCAATCCATCGGCCTCGGTGCCCATTACAAAGGCTATTGGTGTAGTGTAATCGTGTATATGGTATCGCGATGAAGCCCTTAGCTCAGCAGCATAGCTAACTATCTTATTGTTTCTTAACCAGTTCTGTGCCTCGACTGAACTGCATGCAACTACTTGTCGTGAAAAAACGCATCCAACAGATGAACGGATAACGTTAGGATTGTAGATGTCAGTCAACGGGTCGCAAATAATTACTGCATCAGCATTCACGGCATCGGCGGTGCGGAGGATTGCACCCAGATTGCCAGGCTTTTCTACCGATTCCAATACTATTATTAGAGGTGTTTTGCTAAGTCGGAGGTCCTCGAGTGTAAGATTTTTGGCTTCAAAGAGACAAATCAATCCATCGGATCCTTCACGGTAAGCAATCTTTTCGAACACCGGGCGACTTATGCCAACAATTCTTTCGTGTTCTATTTCAGTGCCTTTAAGGGAGATCAGTTCTTCGCAAACGTAGGCTTCAACAAGTTTATAGCCACTGTTCAATGCAATTCCTGTTTCACGCAATCCTTCAACTACCATGAGATTCTGCTTTTTGCGTTCCCTTGATTTCTGTTGCAGAAGCAGGATGTTTTTTACGCGAGGGTTCTGCAGACTGGTTATAGTTTCCATATTGATTTTGTTAATGCAAAGTTATTAATTTATACAACTTCGGATAAGTGCGAAGGCTATCTTATCCTGCTAAGCATTAATGTTGTACCTTTGCAAATTCAGCAGATTAACTCTAACTTATTAATTACCAAAGCACTAATGCAACGAATTATTGAACTGCTCGCTCCCGCCAAGAATCTGGAATCAGGTAAAGCCGCAATAGTAAGTGGCGCTGATGCCGTTTATATTGGTGCCGACAAGTTTGGTGCAAGGGTTGCAGCCGGTAATAGTATTGAAGATATCAGGCAACTTGCCGGGTTCGCCCATTTGTATTTTGCAAAGGTGTATGCCACCGTCAATACACTTGTTGAAGAACACGAATTAGCTGAGGTTAAGGAGTTATGCATCAGTCTGATAGACGCGGGAGTGGATGCATTAATTATACAAGATCCCGCGATACTAATGCTCGGATTACCGCCGGTTGCTTTTCACGCAAGTACTCAAATGCACAACCATACCCTACACAGGGTTAAGTTTCTTGAAGATATTGGCTTTAAAAGAGTTGTGCTTGCCCGGGAACTTACGTTGGATGAAATTAAAGCCATTAGCAATTCAACCACGGTTGAGCTTGAGGCATTCATACACGGTTCATTATGCGTTAGTTACAGCGGTCGTTGTTATCTTAGTGAGCATATTGGCAAACGCAGTGCCAACAGAGGTGAGTGCGCGCAACCTTGTCGTAATCGTTATGATCTGGTTACAAAAAGCGGCAAGGTGGTTGTCAAGGGCAAACATCTTTTATCCCTTCACGATTTAAATCTCTCTGATCATATTGAAGAGTTAATAGAAAGTGGCGTTACCACCTTCAAGATCGAAGGGCGGTTAAAAGAGGTTGATTATGTTAAAAATGTTACTTCACACTATCGCAAGGTCATCGATGAGATTTTGATTAGGCATCCGCATTTAAAGCGGTCATCATCAGGTAAAACAGCAACTTCTTATGTTCCCGATCTGTTAAAATCATTTAACCGGGGTTTTACAAAATACTTTACACAAGGCCGCAGTGATAAAGTTTCAAACCACTCTTCTCCCAAAGCAACAGGCAAGATAATTGGCACCTGCACTAAGGTGTTAAACAATGATATTCAGTTAAAAGCGCATCCGGATAACGCCTACTCCGACTCAATTTATAGTGTGATCAATAATGGCGACGGACTATGTTGGTACGATGCTGAAGGTAATTTAACAGGTACGCGTGTAAACAAGGTTAACCCTAATTACCTAAGTTTGAATTCAACAGCCGGACTTAAGCCGGGCACTCTGATCATGAGAAATTATGATAAAGCTTTCGCTAATGCCATAAGTCTGGCCGATTCATCGAAGAGAACAGTAGATATCAGCATTGCAGTTTATGAGGATGAAAAGGGTTTCAGGCTATCTTCACTTGATGAGGATGGAATTAAGACTTCGATTGATTTTCAGGCAGAAAAAATCATTGCAAGAAGTAGCGATACCGGTTATGAGCGTTTTAAAGCACAGATGCAGAAATCGGGAAATACAATTTTCAATATAACCGGCATAGCTATCGATATCACATCTGATCTGTTCATTCCAATTTCGGTTGTTAATGAGATGCGACGAAAGTTGCTTGATGCCGCTTTGGAGAGTAGAAAAAAGAGGTATGATGAAATAACTGCCAGCCAAAAGTTAGTGAAAGCATCAACAGAACATTCTGATAATGTGATAGTTTATCCTTCTGATACCCTTACAAAAAGGGAGAATATAACCAACAGCTTGTCGGAAGCCTTTTATGCCCGTCATGGTTATTTAAAGTCTGAAAAAAAGAGTAACATCCTCATGACCACCAAGATGTGCATAAAGTATGAGCTGGGGCTATGCCACATATACAATTCGGAGAATGGTTATATCATCGAAACGCTTTATCTTCGCAACAAAGATGGTGCTTTAAGGCTTGATTTCAATTGCCATGATTGTGTAATGCACGTTAAAGCACCTGATTGATATACAGTATTTTACTGTTAGCACTTACGACATCTGAAATTATTAACTATGCTTTTCGTATGATAAAGACCATCACACCCACACTTTGGAAGGATTATGAACTCATTGATTCGGGTGATTTTGAGAAGCTTGAGCGTTTTGGCAAACAAATTCTTCGGCGCCCTGAACCACAGGCGGTATGGGATAAATCGTTAAGTGATTCGGAATGGACATCAAAGGCATCAGCAACATTTAAAAAAGAGAAAAACGATCCCGAAAAGGGCAAGTGGTTTCTAAACAACAACTGTAAAGAGCAATGGTACATCTCATACAGCTACAAGAGCATGAATATTAAGATGCGTCTTGGCTTGACCGGGTTTAAACATATAGGAGTTTTTCCCGAACAGGCAGATAATTGGAACTTTATTTACGACCGCTTAACAAATTACAAAGGCGAAGTAAAACCTAAAGTCTTGAACCTCTTTGCATACACGGGTGGAGCTTCACTGGCTGCAGCAGCGGCAGGGGCCGATGTTTATCATGTTGATTCAGTAAAACCGGTTATAACATGGGCCAGAGAAAATATGGAAGTAAGTAATCTTACGCACATCAGGTGGATTGTTGAGGATGCTTTAAAGTTCGTGAAGAGAGAGGTGCGCCGTGGTGTGAAATATCAGGGAATTATTCTCGATCCTCCGGCTTATGGCAGGGGTGCTGATGGCGAAAAATGGATACTTGAAGAGAATATAAATGAGATGATAAAACTATGCGCCGAACTTCTCGACCGCAACAGTTCATTCTTTATTCTTAGTCTTTACTCGATGGGTTTATCGGCACTTATTGGCGAAAACCTGATTAAGAGCAGTTTCACTAATATAAAAGAGCTTGAAGCCGGTGAGTTATATATTCAGGACAAGTACAATAAGAAGCTTCCTCTGGGCACAATCGTGCGCTTTTAGCAGCTCACTTCTGAAGCATAACAGTTGATATCTTTTTGAGAATCGCGAACACAACCGGACAAACACCGGCGTTATGATAACTCAAATCAAGTATCTGATGAAATTTCTGTCGATCGGTATGAGGATATTCTTTACATGCTTTTGGCCGACAAGAATATATACTGCAATGATTATCAGTGTTTATAAATGGGCAAGGCTGCACATTAAAAACATAATCACCATCTTCATCCATTACCATATAGCGTGTTACAACCTCCGATGGGCGAATTTTAAGCTGTTTAGCAATATGATCAACATCAATACGGCTAATACCCGGGCTTATTGACTTGCAGCAATTACCGCATGAACTGCATTCGAAAAACCCGAAAGCCTCTTCATGCATACGATGCACCGTTTCATCAAGCAGTCGCCTATCAACAATTTTCAACTTCTGAATAACTTTTTTAAGGTTATTCTTATGAAGGTTAAAGACTGCAGAAAGTTGATTTACAGGAGGTATATCAGATGCCGATAAAGATAAGTTAGTTAAATCCGCGACTATGTTTGATTTCGTTATAGGCATTGTTGAGTATCTGGAATTTTTCTTTAGCTGTTTTCTGAACATCCTCACCAAGGTGTGACACCTTATCGGGATGATACTTTAGTGCCATCTTACGATAGGCTTTTTTAACCTCTTCATCACTTGCAACAGGTTCAACCTCAAGAATCCGGTATGAACTTGTATCGTCTTTAACGAACATAGCGCTCAATGAGTCGAAATCCTTAGGACGTATACCCATCCTCAAACAAATATGACGCAAAACACCTGCCTCTGCATAACCCATTCCACCATCAGCGGAAGCTACCCCAAAGAGCAGATGAACTAGTTCAAGCCGTGAAGGATACTCCATATTCTCCTGAATCTGTTCGCATATCTCATCAACATCAAGATCCTGATTAAGAATCTCTTTCAATAAAAGGAGCAATCTTTCGGTTTCATTCTGTCCGAACCTGCGATAGAGGAAATTCTTAACAAAGGCGAGTTCCGATCGCATGATCTTACCATCGGCTTTCATGATAGCAGCGATCATAACAAGCAGACTAACCTTAAAATCACCCTCTTGAGTAGGAGTAAAGCCGGTGTATTGAGGTTCGCCCTGATTAAGAGTGTCGTACATAGAACCAAAAACGAACCCAAGAATAGCACCTATAGGTCCGCCGAGCACCCATCCTAAACTCCCTCCTATCCATTTGCCGAACGAGCTGAATGAGAGGTTTTTATTGAAGAAATCAGGCAGATTAGTCATTCGTTAATTTTGCAGCAAATTTAGAAATAATAAAGTTTACCATAACGCTGTTTATTGTGGATAATTGCTATTTATTTTAATAATAAACAATCTGCACAAGTAAGGTTATTTCACTAAAATTCCAATAGTTAACGCAGCCATTGGTAATATCCTGATAAAATCGGGCCATGGTGATAACGACCAAGAAGTTCCTGCCTTAGTGTTCTCTTTGCTGCTCCATGAGTACGTGGCGATACTCTGATTCAGTCGTATATCGATGAAATAATTATTCACTATCCACTTATTGCCGACTGTTATATAAGGACTTATATTTTCAAAGTCTATTTTGGTCAACCGGTTATGGTATTGCCAGTATTTAAAAAATGCACCGGCATAGAAGCCTGTTTTATCCTTCTGTTGATTAAAAAACCAGTTGCTGCCAAGATGCAACTGGGTTACTGTTGCAACCTGATGAACGTTACCAACAGAAAAACGCAATTCAGGAACTAAGTTCGTGTTTTTGAAATTCTTCATTACCACGATATTAAAGCCATATTCATTTCCTGAAAGCAATGGTGCATATCGACGAATTTCCTCTTTAACAGGAAATATAAGCATGTACGAAAGAGGGTTAAACCCTACTTGCCAGTGAGAATTACGTACTATAGTGTCTTGTGCTCCTGCACTTAAACTCAAGAAGAGACACAGTGCTAATAAATAATTTTTCATCGCACTCCTATTTTAAAGTACAACACCGTTTCTTTTCCTGATGAAGAGGTTCTGATAGTTCCGCATGGATCTGATACATACACTGTTCCTGAGTATTTGTTATCACCTTCCCTGCCTGTACGATTAGAGAAAACTACCCAGGCATTAAATTGCCGGCTAACCGGGTCAACAAAAAATTCATCAACATTTGAGGCCATGCTATGAAAGATGATCTTTGCTTTTTTATCAGTGATATAATTAGTTAACCGGTAACTGCTCACATCGGCACATATAATCATTGCCGTAGGGATAGTGTTAATACTCACTATATCAACACTTGCAGTACCTTTTGAAAATCCACTTTTCTCATCTTCAGGGGTTAAATTATATTTTCTATGCTTCGACAACAACCTGCCTTCATTGCTAATGAGTACCTGACTGTTATACATTTTACCATTATCTCTTTCAGTTATCCCTGTAATTATATTAACATTAAGTGAATCAGCAATTTGTGATAATATATCAGTTGTGGTACCTGGGATAGTATCACTAATTGACTTCTGATAATTAACCGGATCATTGTCATCAATATACCAACCTGTGGCAGTTTCGGGAAACAATATTAGTTCAGTTTCCGGCCTCTCTTGCATAATTTTGAATATGGTTGACTTCATATTCACGATGTTCTCTTCGCGCGAACGGGAAAACTTCATGCTCACAGTTGCAACATTAAGAAACTTTGTTGCCTGACTGTCGTCGTACTTTATTGGCGCTCCTGATAGGTCATATAAACTCTGAACTATCACATCTTCTTTCTGACAGGATATCATCAGGATTATAAGTGGCAAAGTGATCGCACTTATTCTGCACCATGCTTTAGGCTGCTTCATTGCTAATTTGCTTTTAAAATGTATAACTACTGATAACTTTAATTCTATAGATCAACTTTTCAAAGAGGCTATTTGAATATATGATCAAAAGTAATAAAAATGTAAAATCATCTCTTTTATCGAAAAAAACTATTTATTTATACTCCCCTACTTTTGAAAATCACAAATTCAGATTAACCTGAACCCTTACATCTGATTTTACATTCCCGGCAAATTCATTGTACCCTGTGCCAACAGTTTGCTTATTAACAAAGTATGTGTACGAATACCTTAGCCAGATATCGACAGCCTTGTTGAAGCTCTTTTTGTACATTAAATAAAATCGGCTACCCTTATCGTAATAAGCTGGCACTGTAAATGAATGCAATACATCCTGCTCATATACATACAGCCTATCATTGTAACTATCAACGTCGAAAATTGCATATCGGGCCCATAGCTCCCAGGAGTGTTTAATATGCTCATAGTGAAGATCCTGCAAAATGACAAATCCTGTGGTTCTTTTCCCGGCAGCAATTCTCGAGGAAAAGTCGATCCTACTCCTGAGTTCAAATCCATTGTTAAGATTACTTTTTAGGGATAGCTTTATATAATGCCTCTTGTAGAACTCGGGAAATCCGGTAATTCCGCCATAAATGGTTGCAGGAGAAACCATTTCGTCGGGGATGGTATCGCCGGTCACATTACTAAGATTTTGCATTTTGGCAGTATAAGAGTAGCGCATCTCCAACTCTGCTCTCCGTGATACTTTATAGTCTAGCCGGAGAGTGTATATATTACCATAGGATGGGGCATTAACGCGGTACTTAAGCCATGGCGAAGTGAAAAAGTCAGCCCCACATGAGAGCATAAGCTTTGGACTAATAGTTGAGAAGAGCCCAATATATGCACCCTCTTCGTTAGAGCAATCGGTGTTCTGCGAGTAACAATTACTTAAAAAGTTAATGTAACTCTTTTCGTAATTTCTATACAAAAGTGATAGCCCATATAATGATGATGGCTGAAGCTTGTAGCTGATAATCCATGCTTTAGCACCATTATCATTTACCGAGAACTCACCGAAAGCTGAGTGTGCCTTATGAAAAAATGAAAAATCGGTTCCAAAAACTGACACCTCTTTGTCTCTGAACCCAAAATAGCTGTATGGCAACTTCTTAGCTTTAAATGGTTTTGAGAATATTGTTTTTGTATAAGTTGTACCTACTTTGAAATATTTGAAATAGGTGATAGCGTTGGCACCTATGACCTGCTGATTAAAAGCATTATGCGAACTCAACTCCTTGATTGACCGGTGAAGACCTGTTTCATAAACAGTCTTTACTGAATCATCTTCAATTGTTCCATCCCTCTTGCTTAATGAATAGAATACTGTTAAATCGACTGATGGAAGCACCTTAAAAGTAGCCGCAACACCTTTTAGTCCGCCTGATTCATTTGCTGACCCTGAAGCTGCTACACGACTTCTATTGCTGCTTGTCATACCTGTAGTTGGGTCATTATAAAGTGAAAAAGCACTATTCAGAGTTAATCCCTGTCCGGCAGTAATGTTATATCTTCCTATAACCAAATTCTTAACAAATCCTTTACCCTTATAACCAATGAAAAATGAATAGAAATCAAAGCCTCGTTCAAGAGCTTCGCCTGCATCCTTCTCAATCGTAAAACCAAACTGCAACCGATCGTAGAAGTTATACTTGTATTTGAAAAGCAGATTAAAAGGCTCACCGAGGTAAGTGTTATCATTTTGAGAGTTACCTGATGAATCATTGGTTGTAGTAACTGCATATCCTTTTGCCTTTTGCAATGATCTGCCATACCTGGCAAGGAGAGAATGTTTTCCGTTTTTTACCAGATTATTGACAGTAATCTTGTGCAATTCGCGATTGATCTCAAAATCGAGATATGGAGCAAGTGACCTGATAAGCAATGAATCGAAACCCTCAACCAGATTAAGTTCATAAAGACTGGCTAACTCTCCATACTTTTCGGCATAAGCTTTTAAATTATTAATCTGAATCTCATTCAGTCCAAGTAATTCCAGTTCTCTATCATTAAGCCGGTTAAGTTTAATCTTACGATTGATATTCTTTAGTCCCGGGAATATCACATCCGAATAATCGTAATCGCTATCAGTATGCAGTTTATGCTGCTCAATTACAGTTTCTTCGACGGTACTCACCGGTTTGTTATTCTGACAGAACGCCGTAAAAGGTAACAGCAACAACAGAAGATGCAACAATCCGATCCTTAACTTCAGAACTTCCATGCCAAAGAAATTTGAGGAGAGGTACCCAAAACCTGATGAGTGGTTGATGCTATATCGATAATAAGCTTACTGGTTTTAATGCCCACACCTATATTATAAGTGGCTGGAGAAGTACTTATGCCCGCCCTTAGGTAGAACAATTTTGTAAAACTGTATTCAGCTCCGGCCATTATATTTACTTCATGGTGAATGCATTTTTTAATTTCGGCATACAGAATAAATTCATTTCCAACCTTATAGGCAGCCCCAAGATTAATGGAGGAAGAAATTTTTTCATTAGTTAACTTTGATAATTCAGCATTTAGAGGGTTATAAACATGCACACCAAACATCAAATTGCGGTTTAAACTATACAGCAATCCCACCTCAAAAGTAACTGTCTTTTTGTCCTTATAAATATCGCTGAAGCTGAACTGAAGATAATCGAGCTGCACACCAACTTGCAGATACTCATTTAGTTTCATTCCATAGGCTAATCCAAGTTTGCTCTCATTAAACTTTGAATAACCATCATTAGAAAACGAGAAACCTAAAGTGCCGGGCTTAAGAGGCAACGCTAGAACTAATGACCCGGAATTAAGATCTCTTAGCATCCATTTTTTTTGGAAACAACTTCCGGCAGAAAAATCCCTCACAGATGCAAGTGCTGCCTGATTGTTGATACAGGCAAATATATCACTTTGGGTAACCGAACAACCACCCAGCGAAGCACTTCGGGCACCAGTTGGCTTATGCTCGCCCGCCCCACTAGCTACAAAGAAAGTGTTGCATAAGATTGTTAGTATTAGCGCTACTCTTCTAATTATCAACTTAAAACACAATTTGATATCATACTTTTAACATAATTAAAAATGAGTGGCAATTTAAAAACTTTATCCATGCAAAAGTTGACAGCACATTTTTTTTAATTTTGTGAAAACTCCCGAATATGAAAAGAATATTTGAATTCCTCACCGAGCTGAAAGAAAACAATGATCGCGAATGGTTCGAGGCTAACAAGTCGAGATATCTTGAATTAAAGGCGGAATATGAGTCAGTACTCCAGGAAATAATTGACGGTATAAGAACCTTTGACAAGACCATAGGTGCGGTTGAGCCGAAAGATTGTGTTTTCAGGATATATAGGGATGTGAGGTTCAGTACAGATAAATCGCCTTATAAAACACACTTCGGGGCATATATAGCCGCTGGTGGACGAAAGAGCGAAAGACCGGGATATTACGTGCACATTGAACCGGGCAACTCGCTGATAGGTGGAGGATCGTATATGCCAAAGGCAGAAATACTTAAGGCCATAAGGCAGGAAATTTACTTTAATAGTGGTGAGTTTGAGAAAATTATAAACAGTGCAGCTCTGCAGGAGAAATTCAGCGGATTATATGAAGATAAGCTAACCCGCTTCCCCAAAGAGTACTTGAATGAAAGTAATGCCTCGGAGTATCTGAAATACAAGAGTTTCTTTGTTGAAAAGTATTTGAGTGATAAGGAAGTCCTTAATAAAGAGAAGTATATTTCAACAGTCATCTCTTCCTTTAAAGCAATGCTACCCCTTAAGAACTTTTTGAATAGGGTGTTTGATTAGAGGCAAGGTTTTAAGATGCGATAAACTGCATCACCTCGTTCACTTGCCTTTATGATACTCATAGTTTTTCATCATGACTTTAATTAAAATTAACAAGGATCACTTTATTTACCTAATAGCAATAGTATACTTACTATTATCTTATAGAACGTCATTTAGTGGTTATTTTATTTGGGATGATAAAAGCTTTCTGTTTCATTCCTTGATAACTCATGGAAGTTTCTTAGAAATACTGTATAAACCTCACTATGGTCTTTATCACCCAATTACAACTCTCTATGTTAAATTTAATTATATTCTACATGGCAATGATTCCATATTATTGCACTTTCTGAATATCTTCATTCATATCATTAATAGTCTTCTTGTATTTTACATTGCCAGGCAATTTAAATTCAATGGGTATATAGCGTTTATAGTTTTTCTTTTTCATCCTTTAACTTGTGAAGTTACATTTTGGATAACTTCTATAAAAGATTTACTCTTCGTTTTATTTAGCTTATCAGGTATTTTAGCGTATTTGTTTTTTTTAGAGAAACCTAAAAATCGAAAATGGCACGTCATCAGCACCATTCTTATAATTCTTGCTTTTCTCTCAAAAGTCCAAGCAGCATTTTTACCTTATGTTCTTATTGTAATTGATTACGTTTGGCACGGCAATGTTAATTTAAAGACACTAATCAGAAAAACTCCACTAATTATTATTGGCACAATACTAATAATCATAAATGTTCATTTCAGAGGAATAGAGTCTGACCTATCACCATTGAATTCATTAACTTTTTTAGAGCGCATTATGAATGCAGGTGTGATATTTGCGAAGTACGTAATCGCTCTCGTTTTTCCATTTGATCTATCAATCTTTTATCCGCGTATTAATTATGGTTTCATCTTAACATCGGTTACTTGTATATTTTTTTTAACCACCTGTATTCTCATTTGGAAAAAGGCAAGTAAAGAGACAGCGTTGATATTCGTAATATTTGTTTTATGCTTAACACCGGTATTGCAAATCATGCCTATTGGAGAGTCGGAGTTTAATGATAGATATGCTTATTTTGCTTTAGCAATATTCTGTATCACCCTTGAGCCATTATATAACTATTGTCTCTTGTTATCAAAAAAACTGTCTAGAACTGCACTTGCATTATATTTGATGTTCATTGTGAGCTCTTTTATTTATCAGAATTCTAAGTGGTTAAATCAAGTTCTCCTTTTTGAATCATCGTTTAAGAGATTCCCTAAGTCAGAAATTTTAGCAAACACCTTGGGTGTATTGTATTTAAAACAGGACAATATGCATAAGGCTAAAGATTATCTTAATACTGCCATAGAATTAGAACCAACTTTTGCTCAGGCATATTATAATAGGGGACTTCTTTTTGAGAAGTCACATGATTATACAAAATCTATATCGTCTTACCATCAGGCAGTTAAACTTAATGCAACCTATGAAGCAGCATTATTCCGCTTAAGTGAATTATATTATAAATCAAATAACAGTGATTCTGCTTCTATGTACGCTTACAGATTACTAGGAAATTCAAATGCGAGAGCTAAGGTTTATGATTTGTTGGGAAAAATAGAATATGCAAAAGGAGATATCAGCAAGTCGATACAATATTTCGAGTACGCACTGAAAATTGAAAGCGAAAACCCTATTTATCTATATAATTTGGCTAATAGCCATGGCCTATCAGGAGATTATACAAAAGCAATCGATCTGTTAAATAAAAGCATTAACATTGATCCTTCTTTTCATGAAGCATATTATTTGAGAGGAATTGCAAAGTTGAAACTAGGGCTCGATGGTTGTAATGATGTGGAGATTGCAAAAGTTAAGGGTAATGAAAAGGCTGTAAGAGCTATAAATGCACTCTGCCATTAAAATATTCAGTATTTTCTCTAACATTACATCTAGCCTATGTTGCAACGGTACTTGCATGCAAGTTTACGTGCGCCTTAAGGTGCAAATTTTAAATAGAAAAAAACCTCCGCTCTAGATAATAACTGGCAAGTACATTCATGTTATCATGCGCCTTTAGACGCATAATCTTAAGGCTGAGTGCTAAGTGCTGAGCGCTAAGTGGTAATAAAAAAAGACCATCTCGTTTTGAAATGGCCTCCTTAACTCGTTCAGCTTAATGTGGCTTAAAGATACAAAGCAAAACAGGGATTTTAACAAAAATTAATAATTTTAATACAATTTTAAGGTCGCCCTGTTTTATGGCTATTAAATTTCAATGAGTCCGCGTCGTTTCAATAATGGTTTAATGTCAGGATCAGCGCCTCTGAACTTTCTGTAAAGTATCATTGGATCTTCAGTTCCACCTCTTTCGAGAATGTTTTTGCGGAATGATTCGGCAGTAGCCTTATCAAACAATCCTTTTTCTACAAATGCTTCAAAAGCATCAGCATCAAGTATCGCGGCCCATATATAACTGTAGTAACCCGAAGAATATCCTCCACTAAAAATGTGGTTAAAATATGTACTCCTATACCTGCTTGTAATTTCAGGAATCAGCCCAATAGCTGTCAGGTACTCCTTCTCATATTGCTCAACATCATTGAATTTTATTTCATTCAAATTATGATAACCCATATCGAGGAATGAAGCCACGAGATACTCAACTGTTTCGAATCCCTGGTTAAAGACCTTTGCATTCTGAAGTTTAGCAATAAGTGAATCAGGTATTACTTCATTAGTTTTATAATGCCTTGCATACAACTTAAGTACTTCGGGTTCAGCAGCCCAGTTTTCCATAATTTGTGAAGGAAGTTCTACGAAATCGCGGGGAACAGATGTTCCTGTGAGACTGTAATGAGTTGAATTTGATAATAATCCATGCAACGCATGACCAAACTCATGGAAAAAGGTTGAAGTTTCATCAAATGTAAGCAATGATGGTTCATTGGCTGTCGGCTTACTGAAATTACAAACAATAGTAATAACCGGACGGATGTTTTCTCCTTTTTCGTTGATGAACTGCTTGCGATAACTGCTCATCCATGCACCTCCCCTTTTACTTTCGCGTGGGTGGAAATCCATGAATAGAATTCCTACATGACGACCATCGGCCTCAAGCACCTCATAAGCAGTAGCATCAGGATGATAGAGAGGCACATTATCAAGCTTATTGAATGTGAGTCCATATAGATTCTTCACTACAGTGAAAACTCCATTCTGAACATTCGCAAGTGAAAAATATGGCTTTAATGCTTCGTCGCTTAGGTCATATTTTTGTTTGCGAAGTTTTTCGGCATAATATCTCCAATCCCATGGCTGTAACTTAAAGTTCTTACCTTCAGCATTTATCATTGCCTGAAGTTCGCCAGCTTCATTGTTCGCCCTCTTTAACGCAGGTTCCCAAAGTTGCTTTAACAATTTATCGACGTTGGCAGGGTTTTTAGCCATGTTATCATCGAGAACAAACTCAGCATGTGTATTGTAGCCAAGCAACTTTGAACGCTCAAGTCGCAGGGCTGCAATTTCACTCAAGATAGCTTTGTTATCATAGCTGTTATTATTGTTGCCTCTGTTTATATAGGCATTGTATATCTCTTCGCGCAAAGCCCTGTTATCGGCATACTGCAGAAATGGCATAACACTAGGATTGTGCAGAGTGAATACCCAACTACCTTGCTTACCACTTTTGTTAGCTGTTTCAGCAGCCTGATCAATAAGGTTTTGCGGTAGACCTGAAAGATCTTCTTTCTTTGTTATAACAAGTTTATATTCATTGGTTTCCTTTAATACGTTTTCGCCAAACTGAAGTGTCAGAACCGAAAGACGACTGTTGATTTCTCTGAAACGAGCCTTTGCATTTGCATCGAGATTAGCACCTCCACGAACAAAGTCCTTGTAGGTTTCATTGAGCAGTCGCTTCTCTTCGCCATTCAATTTAAGTGCCGATTGGTTATCATGCACTGCCTTAACCTTGGCGAAGAGTTTCTCGTTAAGACGAATGTTATCGTAATGAGCTGACATTAATGGAGCAATTTCCTTTGCAACAGCCTGAATCTCCGGACTAGTATTTGCCGAATTAAGATTTGAGAAAACAAGATTCACATTTCTTAAAAGCTCACCACTATAATCAAGGCGGGCAATCGTGTTTTTAAAATCAGGCTTTTCTTTACTATTCACAATTGCCTGAATTTCCTTGTTATGCTCTTCCATTCCTTTCTTTATGGCAGGAACAATGTGTTCATGGCTGATACTTCCGAATGGCGGAATGTTGAAAGGAGTTTTATACTCACTTAAAAAAGGGTTGTCGGTCTTTTGAGCAGTTGCTGCAAATGTTGTCATAATCAGGATGATGAAAGCAATAATGTATGTTCTCATTTGTATAAAATTGGTTACAGGAGGCAAAAATAAGATAAACTATGATATAGTTTAGTACGCCAAAACCTCTTTAGCTGCATCATATATTTTATCGCTGTTTGGCAGAATCGCTTTTTCGAGAATGCGATTAAAGCCAACAGGAGTAAAAGTTGATCCCACTCTCTTTACAGGAGCATCAAGGTATTCAAATGCTTCGTCGGTTATTATTGCTGAAAGCTCAGCACCAAAGCCGCCAAACACTTTATCCTCATGAACTATAACAACGCGATTGGTTTTCTTAACTGAATTGAGAATGGTCTCTTTATCCAGAGGTACAAGAGAACGAATATCAACAACTTCGGCTGAAATTCCTTCCTCTTCCTTCAAACGCTTTGCTACAGCCAAACACATGTGTGTTGTGTTACCATAAGTAATAAAGCTGATGTCGCTACCTTGCTGCCTTATTCTTGCTTTGCCGAATGGAACTGTAAAATCGTCAGGCACAATTGATTCGGCCACAGGGTCATTATATAAGGCTTTAGGTTCAAGGAACATGGTAGGTCCTTCTGATCTTATTGCAGTGCGCAATAAACCTGCAGCATCATCGGCAAATGAAGGGTATACAATTCTCACACCCGGGAAGGTTGCTAGTGCACCCTCAATTGTTTGAGAGTGGTACAATCCGCCGCCAATGTAACCACCTGAGGCTAAACGAACCACAACATTAGGAACGAAAGCACCGTTGCTTCTCCAATAATCATGAGTAAGTTCCACGAATTGTTCCATCGCGGGCCAGAAGTAGTCGGCAAATTCTGCACCTTCAACCACAACACGAATTTTCTTATCGAAACGACTCATTCCATTAGCAGTACCGAGTATAAAATCCTCAGCAATAGGTGCATTAAACACACGTTCAATACCAAACTCCTGCTGCATTCCTTTGGTAACATTGAAAATGCCACCCTTATCCTTGTTTGCAATATCCTGACCCCAGATAAAAGTATCGGGGTTATGCCTGAATTCTGCTTTCAATGTCTGGTTCAATGCCTGAATGAACTTGAGTTTTTCACCTTTCGAATTATCATGAGTACCATCGGGGTACTTGTTTGATACAAACGGTTCAGGAAGGACAAAATCGAAGATTGTTGCCGGATCAGGATCAGGAGCTACAATAGCTTTCTTGTGTGCTTTGGACACTTCATCTTTCACCTGCTTATCGATCTCTTCCAACTCCTGTTCGGTAACACGCTCAGAAATAAGAATAGTTTTTCTGAAACGATCGAATGGATCAGATTTAATGGCGCAATTACGCTCATTATCATCGCGATATAATTCGTGTTTATCGGAATTGGAGTGCGAATGGATTCTCACAACACTTGCATGAACGATTACAGGCATCTTATTCGTAACAGCATATTCCCGAGCCTGCGACATTGTATTCATCGAGTCGAAAACATTCTTACCATCGCAATACATAATTTTCAGGTTTTTAAAACCTGAGAAATTCTCTGATGCGCGCCAGTTAGCAGTTTGATCCCGTTTAGGTACTGAAATACCATAGTTATTATCCTGAAAAACAAATACTACAGGCAAGCGCTCATTCGATGCACCATTAATTGCTTCATAAACATAACCTTCGGAAGTTGCCGATTCTCCCATAGAACAAAAGGCTACTGCCTCAGCTCCATATCTTTTAATAGCACGTGCAACACCAACGGCATGCAAGGCATGATTGCCTGTTGCCGATGATACGTTATGGATATTCCATTCGGGTTTAGCAAAATGGTTTGACATGTGGCGACCTCCACTGGCAATATCGGTTGCTTTTGATATACCATTAAGTATAATCTCCTCGGCGTTTAATCCTGCCGAAATAACCACCTGCATATCACGATAATATGGAAAAAGATGGTCGGTTTTAGGGACGAATACCTGTCCGAGAGCCAACTGAATTCCGTCATGTCCTGCATAAGGAGCATGATAAGACCATCCGAGGGCCTGTTTAAGATAATTAGGAGCCCTATCATCAATTCGCCTTCCTAAAGCGAGTAAACGGTACCATTTTAAGAGTGTCTCTTTATCTGTTACTTTTATACCAAATTTCTTTTGAGCCTGAAGTTCTGAGGTGATCATAAATGAGTTGTTATAATGCATTGGAAAAGCTTAAATATCAATGCTAAGTAACAAATTCGACCATTTTTTGTTCAGGTTGCTTACTCATGACTCTGAGTGTGATACACCCATTTTAATTCAGTAAGGTTTGCCGTGTGAAATATAAATATATCGCTATGTGAAACCCTTGAAGCCAGTAAATTAAACTTTTACTAAATTTGCACTATAACACACTTACTTATATGCCTGAAAATTCAGAGAATATAATAAACCGTATCTGGGATAACCGTATATTGCTTAGTAATGAATCGGAACGACTTGTTATTGAATCAGTAATAGATTCACTTGAAAAGGGAGAGATTCGCGTTGCTGAACCTGTAAACAATGAATGGCGGGTTAATGAGTGGGTTAAGAAAGCTGTATTACTCTATTTTCAAGTGAGAAAAATGGAATCATCGGAGGCAGGACCTTTAGAATTCTTCGATAAGATACCCCTGAAAACAGATTATGAGAATAAAGGAATAAGAGTGGTACCACCTGCTACCGCAAGATATGGAAGTTACATTGCCCCCGGCACAATTCTTATGCCCTCGTATGTAAACATCGGAGCATATATTGACGCCTACACTATGGTAGATACCTGGGCAACAGTAGGATCATGCGCCCAGATAGGTAAAAATGTTCATCTTTCAGGCGGCGTAGGTATTGGAGGAGTTCTTGAACCTGTACAGGCCTCGCCTGTAATAATTGAAGATAACTGCTTTATTGGCTCAAGATGCATAGTTGTTGAAGGCGTATTGGTAAGAAACGAGGCTGTATTAGGCGCTGGGGTTGTAATAACTGCTTCAACAAAAATAATAGATGTTACCGGTGCTGAACCTGTTGAATACAAGGGTATGGTACCACCGAGAGCTGTAGTTATACCCGGATCGATCCCTAAGAGCTTCAATGCCGGAACTTATAACGTGCCTTGTGCCTTAATAATTGGATATCGTAAGGAATCAACCAACCTAAAAACCTCACTTAACGAAGCACTACGCGACTATAACATTCAGGTTTAACCATGAATAAACTACTGATAATACAAACTGCCTCGCTTGGTGATGTAATACTGGCAACATCTGTTGCCGAAACTCTTCGTTTGAAATTTCCTGCTGCACAATTAGATTACCTCATCAAGAAAGATTATGCAGATTTATTCAAAGGGCATCCTTTTATTAATAATGTGATATTGTGGGATAAATCGACAAATAAATATCAGAATCTATTTAAGATTATAAAGCAGGTTAGAGGAGAAAAATATGATGCTGTTGTTAACATACAACGGTTCGCATCTTCGGGTTTGATATCAGCTTTTTCAGGTGCGAAATTCAGATCGGGATTCAGTAAGAATCCGCTTTCATTTACATATACACATGTAGTGAAACATGAGATTACTGGTAATAACCATGAAATTGAAAGAAACGCCCGCCTGATAGCTCCATTAGTTGCAGGAGCAAAACCCGAAAGGCCCGGTTTGTATCCATCACGTAATGATAATGAATTAACCGGTATCTATAAAGACAGGCCGTATGTGACAATATCGCCTGCTTCACTTTATTTCACGAAACAATTTCCTCCACATAAATGGATTGAGCTAATAAATACGCTTAAGAAGGAGTATCAGATATATCTGCTTGGCAGTAAAAAGGATAGTGAGATGTGTGAAGAAATAGTAAGCGCTGCTATGAACGAGAATGTTACCAACCTTGCAGGCAGATTGTCGTTCCTTCAATCGGCAGCTTTAATGAAAAACGCGGCAATGAATTATGTTAATGACTCGGCACCTCAACATATTGCATCGGCTGTAAATGCTCCTGTAACTGCAATATTCTGCTCAACTGTGCCTACTTTTGGCTTTGGTCCGTTGTCAGATAAATCTGAAATTGTGCAAACCACTGAAATACTTAAATGTAAACCCTGTGGTTTACATGGACATAATGCATGCCCGGAAGGACATTTTAAATGCGCAGAAACTATTTCAATAACTCAACTGTTGTTTTAACCAGAATATGAACAGCGAAATTAGAAGTGAGGTACTTAACACCGTAAGAGTGCTCGAAGAAGGAGGTGTAGTTGTATACCCAACCGATACAGTATGGGGGCTTGGATGCGACGCTTTAAATGCCCGGGCAGTTGATAGAGTATACAAGATAAAAAGAAGGAATGAAGAGAAAAGCCTAATAGTGCTTCTCGATTCATTTGAAAAGCTCGGCACATACGTTGCTAAAATTCCAGACATAACAATCGATCTCATTAGTAGTATAGATAATCCGGTTACCGTTATATACGACAATGCCCGGAACCTTCCCAAAAACGTGTCGGCTGCTGATAAAACAATAGCCATTAGAGTAGTGCGTGATGAGTTTTGCGCTGCTATAATACAAGAGTTGGGGAAGCCAATTATTTCCACTTCAGCAAATATTTCAGGAGAGCCTACACCGTTAATATTCAAGCAAATATCGGCTACTGTTATTAACGAGGCAGACTATGTGGTTAAACTGTTTCATGACAAATTTAACCAGGGTAAGGCATCGACCATCATAAGACTCTTTGAAAACGGCACTTACAAGGTTATCCGCGAATAGAATGAATGTGAATTGATTAGGATTTTTTTGTAATTTTGCACTCGAGAAATTCATAAAGCATTGATAGGCAGAATAATTGCAATTGACTATGGACAAAAAAGAGTAGGATTAGCTGTTACTGATGAGAATCAGATAATTGCAACTTCTCTAACAACAGTTCATTCGAAAGATGCAATTGTATTCCTTAAAGATTACATCAAAAGAGAGCCGGTAGTACTGTTTCTTGTCGGTGAACCTAAACAGATGAATTATAAGGAATCTGAATCGGCAAGATTTATTGAACCTTTCATAAAACTTCTAAAGAAAGAATTCCCTCACATACCAATAGAAAGAGTAGATGAGAGGTTTACTTCTAAAATGGCCACAAGAGCTATTTTGGAGTCAGGAGCCAAGAAGAAAGACAGGCAAAATAAAGCACTTATCGATACAATTAGCGCAACTATAATGCTTCAGTCTTATCTTGAAAAAATAAGATCTCTTTAAGTTTCAATTGAAAAAAAGTTACAGTTATGGTTTTTCCGGTTGTTGCGTATGGACACCCTGTTTTGAGAAAGGTAGCAGAAGAAATCACTAAGGATTACCCTGGTCTTGAACAGTTTATTGCAGATATGTTTGATACTATGTATGCCTCGAACGGTGTTGGACTTGCAGCGCCTCAGGTAAATAGAAGTATACGCCTCTTTGTTATTGACACAACGCCTTATAGCGAAGAATACCCTGGCGATGAAAACATGAAAAGGGTGTTTATAAATCCCCGGATTATTGAAGAAACCGGCATTGAATGGTCGTTTAACGAAGGCTGTTTGAGCATTCCTGATATAAGAGAAGATGTTATTAGAAAACCCGATGTGCACATTCAATATTATGATGAGAACTGGAATTTCCACGATGAAGTTATATCAGGTGCACTTGGAAGGGTTATCCAGCATGAATATGACCACCTGGAAGGCATTCTCTTTGTTGATCATCTTAATCCGCTGAAGAGAATGTTATTGCGCCGAAAATTAACCGACATAACAAAGGGTTTGGTAAAAGCCGATTATAAAATGATATTCCCTCAGCTTAAAAAGAAGATCAATAAATGAAAAACAACACTCTTAACTCAACACTAGCTCTAATCATACTATCATTTCTGGTTATCACAAGCTGTAAATCGCCTAGAGATAAAGACTTATCAGGCATTAAAAAACTGGAAACTGAACTATCAAAGGAAACTGCTAAGCCTGATAAAGCAAAACTCGACAACCTGCTATCGCTCTATATTGATTTTGCCGACAAATATCCGGCTGATTCAGCCGCTCCATTATATCTATACAGGGCAATTAATCTGAGCATGGGAATGGCAGAAGGCGAGACTGCTATGAAGCTTATTGATAGATCAATTAACCAATTCCCCAAAAGTAAAAGATACCCTGAAATAGTTTTCCTTAAGGCCTATGTGTATGAAAACATGCTCAATGAATATGGGAAAGCCATGACAATATACAGGGATTTTGCGGTAAGGTTTCCTGATCATGAATTAGCTGACGATGCGGTTGCAGCTGTGCAAAACATGGGGAAAACGCCGGAAGAATTAGTACGTGAATTTGAGGCTAAAGCTGCTCAGGAGAATAACCAACAATAGTTTACCCTACACTGGTTGCTACATTGAACTCCTCTTCAAGAAGATTCTTTAGTTTAGAAGGTTGAATATCAGAGTTTAGTTGTCCGGCCTTACACCATGAAATAGTTCCTGTTTGTTCCGACACAACAATAGCAATTGCATCGGTCTTTTCGGTTACACCTACTGCAGCCCTGTGCCTTAATCCAGCCTGAGCAGGTATTGTATCATTCTTCGAAACGGGAAGTATGCAGCTTGCCGCCCTTATCCTGTTTGCAGCTATTACAACTGCACCATCGTGTAAAGGGGAATTCTTGTAAAATATATTTTCGAGCAGTTGTTCAGAAATACGTGCATCGATAATCTCACCGGTTTCAACAACTTCACTCAATTCGTTGATCTTGCCTAATACTATAAGAGCTCCGGTTTTTGTATTCGACATCTTAAAACATGCCTGAACTATTGGATCAATTCCAATAGTATCTTCGTTAGAGTATTTTATCTTCCAGAAAAGAAACCTGTTGTGCTTCTTCCTGATAAAGACAGGAGTACCAACCATCAGCAAAAACTTCCTTATTTCAGGTTGAAAAACTACTATTAGTGCAATAAACCCTACGCTAATAAATGCTCCCAGTATTTCGGAGAGTAGTTCCATCTCCAAGATACGTACTAATCGCCATGCAAGAAAAATTGCTATAATCCCGAACAGAATATTAATAGCAGCAGTGCCCTTAACAAGGTTATATAGCTCGTATAATAGTAAGCCTACCAGAATAATATCAATAACATCAAGTAAGCGCAAGCCAATAAAGAAGGGAATTGCATTTTCTAACATGCTTATCTTTTTTGCAAATTTAATAATTGCTTCGAGAAAAGAGTATTTAATTCTTCCAACAAATTAACCAATAAGCTAAACTTATATTACTTATTGAGAGCTTAGGCTTTATTATACTCCTGTACTATCCTGATAGCTTCGATTGCAGGCTTAACATCATGAACCCGAAGTATATTTGCACCATTTAGAAGTGCAATTGTATTTACAACGGTAGTTCCATTTAATGCATTGTCGGGCTTGGTATTTAATACTTTATTGATCATCGACTTGCGCGAAACACCTGCTAATAAAGGAAACCTTAAGCTGGTGTATTCCTTTAGTGCCTGCAATAATTTATAATTATGCTCCACATTCTTGCCAAATCCGAAGCCTGGATCTAATATTATATTTTCTTTGCCTGCTGCATTGAAGATTGATAACTTGCTTTTGAAGAAATCTTCAACTTCGATCTTCACGTTATCATATTGCGGATTAACCTGCATGGTTTCAGGCGTTCCCTGAATGTGCATCAAAACGTATGCTGCTTCTGATCTGCAAATGAAGGCAATCATCTCACCATCCATAGTTCCTCCGGATATATCGTTAATAATATCAGCGCCTTCTGCAATTGCCACTTCTGCTACTTGTTTTCGGTATGTATCAACAGATATGATGATATCAGGGAATAATTTTCTGATTAGCATTAACTTAGGTAATAAACGTTCAATTTCAGTATCTGCATTAGGAAGTGAAGATCCAGGTCGGGTTGAAACGGCACCAATATCAATTATTGCGGCACCCTGTATAATCATCTTCTCTACCTTACTTACTATCAATGAGTCGTTCAACTCCTCACTTCCATCATAAAAAGAATCAGGCGTAACATTAAGAATACCCATAACAACAGGCACTTCAAGCTTAAGAACCCTTGATCCGCAATTAATCGACATCGTTTCTAAAAATTTCATAAGTTTGTATTTGCAACATTTTGCACTTGTTGAAATCAAAAAAAATACTTAAATCCTTAATAATTATTACTTTATGACTTCTGATACTTCTCTGCAATTCGATCTTGTAGTTGGTGAATGCAAAGGTATATTTTTAACAAAGATGAAAGACTACGGCACTGCATGGAGAGTTTTGAGAAGTGAATCGATAACAGATCAGATCTATATTAAGGCTAATAGAATCAGGAGCATACAAACTAAAGGTGTTCAACTGGTTTCGGAGAATGAAAAATCAGAGTTTATTGGTATTGTTAATTATTCAGTGATCGGCCTTATACAGCTTGAGTTAGGATGTAGTGAAGAACTCTCGATGGATCAGGATAAGATTGAAGAGCTTTATGACAAGTACATAAACGTTGCTAAAGGTTTAATGCAGAATAAAAATCATGATTATGATGAGGCTTGGCGTAATATGCGTATTAGCTCCCTAACCGACATAATCCTCATGAAGCTATTGAGAGTTAAGCAGATAGAAGATAACAAGGGAAAGACCTTCATATCGGAAGGCATAGATGCCAACTATCTCGACATGATTAACTATGCGGTATTTGCCCTGATTAAAATTTTAGAACATAGCCAAAATACAAAACCCTAAACGGATTACTTTATGAAAATAGTCCATCTGATTTCAAGGATTTTTATAGGAGTTGTTTTTATCTTTTCAGGATTTGTTAAAGGTATTGACCCATTAGGATTTGCTTACAAACTTGAAGATTATTTCGCTGCATGGGGAACTGAGTGGATGGCACCCTTAGCTGTTACTCTGGCAATCTTACTATCGGCAATGGAGTTTGTTCTGGGAGTCGTTGTTTTATTTAATATAAAACCCCGTCAAAACTCATGGATATTACTTTTTGTAATGCTCTTCTTTACTTTTCTAACTCTTTATGATGCAATTTACAACCCGGTACCCGATTGTGGTTGTTTCGGCGACGCAATAAAACTAACTAACTGGCAAACATTCTATAAGAATGTAGTTTTAATGGTTCCTACCCTATTTCTCTTTGCCTTAAGAAACAAGGTAAAAGATAAATTAAATAATGTAACTGCTTATACAGTAACTGCTTTCGTTGCAGCCCTTTTTATTGGATTATGCGTGTACTGCTACATGTTTCTGCCCATTATCGATTTCATGGAATGGAAGAAAGGCAACAAGATGTATGTTGATACCGAACAGCTTAAACCTGTTGAATATTATGTTACATACCAAAACAAGAATACGAGCGAGACAAAGGAATATCTGTTAGCTGAATTGCCCTATAACGACTCGATATGGATGAGCGAGTGGGTGTTTCAGAGTCAACGAATTGTTGACCCCAATAAACACCTCGGTGCCAATATACAAATTATAGATTCCGAGGGAAATGATATCACACAACCAATCATACGGAACCCCGATTATCACTTTATTCTAGTTGCCTGGGATCTTCAAGCCTCGAGTGAGAAAGGATTAAAAGAGATGGAAGAGTTTGCCATTAAAGCTGAGAACGATGGTTATACATTCGTTGCTCTTACAAGTTCACTTGATAAAGAGATAGCGAATATAAGTCAGAAATTGTCTCTTACATATCCATTTTACCAGGTTGATGATGTTACTTTAAAGACGATGGTTAGAGCTAATCCGGGTCTGTTGCTTATGAAAGATGGAGTAGTTATAGATAAATGGAGCCATCACGGGTTTAAAGATTACGACAAGATCAAGAGAAGTGAGTTGAGCAAATAGGCAATGGTTAGATTTATAATTCGTCGCATTTACTATGGCATATTTGTACTTTTAGGAGTAATAACTCTTGTATTCTTCCTCTTTAATATTCTTCCGGGCGATCCTGCACGAATGATGTTAGGCCAGCGTGCTGATATATCGTCAGTTGAGGCAATTAAGAAAGAGCTTGGGCTAGATGAACCTGCATATAAACAGTACCTTCATTTCGTTAATGACCTATCGCCATTGTCAATTCATAGTAAATCGAATACTGAAAGCCGATGGTTTATAGACAGCTCCAAGTATGCTCCATTTTATACTTTGGCAAGTATAGGAACAAAGCAGATAGTATTGAAGGCGCCTTATCTGGGCAGATCATACCAGAGTAAACGTAAAGTCTCTGATATTCTGGCCCAGGCATTTCCCAATACCATGTTACTAGCAACTGTTTCAATGGGGTTTGCTGTTATAATCAGTTTAATTGTTGGAGTTATTTCGGCTTTAAAGAAAGATTCTATGTTTGATAGACTGTCATTATTAATAGCTGTTTCGGGCATGTCACTACCTTCATTCTTTGCAGCTATCCTTATGGCATGGTTATTTGCTTATGTATTATCGGATTATACCGGGCTAAGCATGTTTGGTTCTTTATATTCGGTTGATGATTTTGGCAATGGTGAGTATCTTGATTTAAAAAATATCATACTCCCTGCTCTTACTTTAGGAATACGACCACTAGCAATTATTATTGAACTTACCAGAAGCTCTATGCTTGATGTGCTTTCGCAGGATTACATTAGAACTGCTTACTCTAAAGGCTTGACACAAAGACGTGTAATAATAAACCATGGACTAAGGAATGCTCTGAACCCGATTGTTACTACTGTGTCAGGATGGTTCGCATCATTAATGGCAGGCGCGGTTTTTGTGGAATACATTTTCGACTGGAAAGGGATAGGAGTTGTTATTGTAGATGGGCTTGAAAAATATGATTTCCCTGTTGTGATGGGTGCAGTGCTTTTCATTGCAGTGCTTTTAGTAATAATTAATATATTTGTGGATATAATCTATGCATGGCTTGACCCCAGAGTTAAATTACAAGAAAAATGAGAAAATTAATAGTTGCCGGTAACTGGAAAATGAATAAGACTTTCACTGAAGCTGAAAGTTTACTTTTTGATATAGCTGATTTGCTAAGTGAATCAAGACCCCAAAATGTTGAAGTTGTTATATGCCCTCCGGCATTATATCTCGAACTTGCATCAGACATTGCACAACAGAACGATTTTTATAGTGGCGCCCAAAATATAAGTCACCATGATAATGGTGCTTTTACTGGTGAAATCTCTGCAGAGATGGTAAAGTCGGCAGGTGCCAAATATGTCATTCTTGGACACTCCGAACGAAGACAGTACTTTAAAGAAGATGACGACCTTATAAATCTAAAGATAACCAAAGCGCTAAACGCTAATTTAACCCCTATATATTGTTGCGGAGAGGTTCTTGAAGAACGTGAAGAAAACAGGCATCTTGAAGTAGTAACAGAACAGCTTAACAAGGCAATATGTAGTCTTCCCGATCATGAGGTAAGACAACTGGTTATAGCGTATGAGCCTGTTTGGGCAATTGGAACAGGAAGAACAGCTACTCCTGAACAGGCTCAGGAGATGCATAAATTCATTAGAAGCATAATTTCAAGACATTACGGAGATGAAACTGCCAACAACATGACTATTCTCTACGGTGGTAGCTGTAATCCGGGAAATGCTGCTGAGCTCTTCTCACAACCTGATGTAGATGGCGGATTAATTGGTGGTGCATCATTAAAAGCAGAGGATTTTGTTAAGATCATTAATAGCTTCAAATAGAACCTGATGGAATATACAGAAGTACGATATTCATTGTCGGGTAAATCTGATAATGCAGAATATATTATAGCAGTTCTGGGTGAACTGGGCTTTGAGAGTTTTGTTGAAGAAGAAAATCAAATACTCGCCTACATCCAGTCAGATCTCTTTAATGAGAAGAATCTTCTGGAAAATGATATGTGGAATGATTCGGTTGACACATCAAATTTTTCATGGAAAGTAATAGCTGAACGCAACTGGAATGAAGAATGGGAGAAGAATTTCAACCCTGTAACAATCAACGGATGCCATATTAGGGCTCCCTTTCATGAGAGCAAGCCTAATGCAGAGTATGAGATTATAATTGAGCCGAAAATGTCGTTTGGCACTGCCCATCATGAAACTACTGCTCTTATGATCAAATATATTCTTGAAACTGACTTTACAGATAAAACAGTTCTTGATATGGGCAGTGGTACAGGTGTATTAGCTATACTTGCAGGGATGCGGGGCGGCAAAGAACTGGTGGCAATTGATACCGATGAATGGGCTTATCTCAACTCCATTGAAAACTTCGAACGTAATAATATTAATAATGTCAGCGTTTATCAAGGAGATGCATCATTATTAAACAATCAATATTTCGATATTATACTCGCGAATATTAACAGGAATATATTACTGAATGATATACACACATATTCCAAATGCCTCAACTCAGGTGGGTTATTATTCTTGAGTGGTTTTTATACTAATGATCTTGATGCTATAAAAGCATGTTGTGAATTGCATGATCTGGCTTTTCTTTCTAATAAGGAAGATAATAACTGGGTGGCAGCATGCTTCATTAAAAAAGCTAACTGATTACTCAAATATATATCTCACGCAAAGTAGCTATTATGCGTTATTTTAAAGGTCTGTTATTGTCACTTCTGTGGATTCTGATTGCTGGTTTTGCACTATTATTTCAACAAGATCCTGAAGATTTTCCAGATGATACAACGGTTTTTGTTAGCCAATTGAATGCATATTTTCAGTCACAGAAGAATGCTGAAACACAAAAAATAGTTAAAGATTTCATCTCTAACTGGGAAGGCGGTAAGTTTACCAATGAAGTACAGCGTGAAATAGTACGATCATCAAACCTCTTGCGTAAACAAGGTATAAGACCTCATATGGGTTTTACAGAATATCTTCAAACACTTAATTCCTTTACCGAAACTACCGGGAATCAAAGTTTACTAGCATGGCATAAAGCATTTGAGCCATTTATAGATTCGAAAAAGCTGAAACAGCTAAAGTCATTCTTACTCAATACTACGCAGTTTAATAACGAAAACATCCTCTTTAAACTCAATACCAACTCCTGGAAATTCAGGGGAAGAGGCTTTACATACAGTTATGATACAACACTTCGAGTTGAAATAAAGGATATTGATCTCGTGAGCTACTCCGGAAGGGACAGTATAGTCATTTACAATACTTCGGGATTTTACCTTCCACTTGAAGATGCCTTTATTGGCAAAGGAGGGAAAGTGCATTGGGAAAAATACGGTTATAACCCACAAAGCGTTTATACTGAAATCGGTAATTATCAGATAAATCTGCGTGAAACTGCCTGGCGTACAAACGATGCTACATTTTATCATAAAGAGTATTTCAAAGAACCTTTAAGAGGTGTACTCGAAGATAGGGTTCTTGCCGGAGTACCACTCGATAAATCTACATTCCCTAAATTTACATCTTCTCGTAATGATATAGCAATCAAGAACTTATTCCGTAGTATCGATTACTTTGGTGGCTTTACCCTCGAGGGATCAAGGATTATAGGATCGGGCAGCTCAACATCCGAAGCCTCCGTATTTGTTAGAAAGGGCGATGATCTGCTTATAAGAATACGCTCAAAGAGTTTCGTAATACGCCCTGATCGCCTGGTCTCACAAAGAGCTTCAGCTACTATTTATTATGAAAATGATTCAATTTACCATCCGGGTCTTGCATTAAGGTATGTTGATGAAAACAAGGAAATTGCATTAGTAAGAAATGGTGAAGGTGTATCGGGTAGCCCCTTCTTTAGTTCATTCCATAAAGTTGACATGTATTTCCAGGGAATGTACTATATCCTTGATTCAGAAGATATCAGCCTCGAAATGCTAAGAGGGCTTAATAGAAAAGGTACAGCAATCTTTGAATCAACAAATTATTATAGTGAAGAGCGATTTAACAAATTACAGGGAATTGACGAGTTAAACCCTATTAATGTAATTTACAATTATACCGAAAAAAATAAGGTTAATGCTTTCTTGCTGCCTGAATTAGTTGAGTTTATGCGCAAACCGTATGAACAGGTGAAGGCAATGGTAATTAACCTATCGAACGGAGGCTATGTTAGTTATTTCATTGACAATGACCGTATTGAAGTTAAACAACGACTCTACGATTATTTAAGTGCACGAAGCAAGAAAAGCGATTACGATGTAATACAGATACTGTCGAATGTTGAAAACGGTCCAAACGGTGTGCTTGATCTTAAAACCTTCAATATCACTGTTAAAGGCGTTGATAGCGTTGCGTTGAGTGATGCTAAAGCTGTTAATATAATTCCAAGAAACAAGGAGATTATCATTGGTCCTAACAGGGATTTCGTCTTTACTGGTATGGTTAATGCAGGCTACTTTACTTTCTATGCAAATAAAAGTTCTTTTGAATACGATAAGTTCAAGCTAAACATGCCTACAATCGATTCAATGAGCTTTAAGGTAGACACTGTAAATAAACAAACAAAGAGAGTTGAGCGTATAAGAGTTAAAAATGTTATTGCCGAACTAAGCGGTGATTTGCTAATTGATGATCCTTCAAACAAATCCAGTATCAAGAAAAATCCTCAATACCCAATTTTTAATAGTAAGAATGACGCTTATGTGTTCTACGATTACAATTACATAAAGGGTGGCGCATACAAAAGAGAGAAGTTTTTCTATACAGTGTATCCTTTTACCATCGATAGTCTTAGCAGCTTTACAACCGAAGGTTTAAAGTTCTATGGTTCATTAAATTCGGGAGATATACTTCCTGAAATCAAAGAACCATTGATGGTGATGGAAGATTACTCGCTTGGGTTAAACCGAAATTTTCCCGATAAAGGTGTACCTGCGTATCGTGGTATGGCTACATTTTATAATAACATCACGCTTAACAATGATGGATTAACAGGTGAGGGAACATTGAAATTTACAACCTCAACATCCGAATCAGATAAGTTTAACTTCTACCCCGATTCATTAGTTGCTGACCTTAAGAGCTTCGAGATGAAAGAGAAAGCGGGCAAACCTTCATTCCCCGAAGTTATTGCCGAAGGAGTTCATCAATTCTGGGTGCCTGCAATTGATAGTATGAGTCTTAAAACCCTGCCTGGTAAAGAGTTTGAAATGTTTGGCGCTAAATCATATCATAGCGGAGAACTTTCTCTAACATCAAAGGGGTTATTTGGCAAAGGCAAGAGCCGCCTGGATAATGCCGATTTAGTATCTGACAACTTTAGTTTTAGTAATCAATCGTTTAACACCGGAGTTACCGACTTCCTGCTCTATTATCCCGAAAGGCCAACAGTTTCATTGTCGGCAAGAATGAACGCGGGTAATGTTGATTTCGTTAATAAACATGGAATTTTCGGAGTTGAAGGCGAAAGCCAGAAGATTGAACTGCCTCATAGTAAATACATTTGCTATATGGACAGACTTGAATGGAGTATGGATCAAAGCGAACTACTCTTGACTAACTCGCTGGTAGAACGAGCTGAACTTGCAGATACTGTAGACCTTAAACGTTTGGTTGATTTCGATTTTTCAGGATCGGAGTTTATATCAACCGATCCTAAGCGCGATTCGCTCAAATTCTTCGCTATGGAGGCTACTTACGATATGAAAGACAATATAATCAACGCGAGGGAAGTAAAACTTATTCGCGTTGCAGATGTAGCTATATTCCCTGGCGATGGGAAAGTTACAATTCTTTCAGATGGTGATATGCAACCTCTGGTTGGTGCAAACATTATTGCAAACCGTCGCGATAAGCATCATAGAATATACGAGGCCGACGTGAAAGTAAACTCCAGAAAGAACTACTTTGCAGCCGGGAATCTGGATTATTTAGATGATGTTGGTAACAGTCAGCAACTGCATCTGAATCCACTCACTGTTGATTCAACTTTTAAAACCTATGGCCTTGCTAAGGTAAAAGCATCTCAGCCTTTAGCACTAAATGATCATTTTGATTTCATCGGTGATATCAAGCTTGATGCCGACAAGAGTAACCTTTATTATGATGGACTTTTCAGACTTAAAAATGAATGTCTAGCTGAGGATCGGCCATGGATTAAGTTCTCTTCTGATTTGAATCAGAACGATATACGAATCCCAATTAATCTAAATGAACGCGATAGTATTAACGGTCAGGTACTTTTTGGAGTAACATACTCCGATTTCTTCTCTAGTTTGTACCCCTCAATCTTCGAAAAACCTAAGGCAGTAGGCGATACACTTGTTATAAGCACTACAGGATATATCAAGTATGATAGATCAATCCAATCGTATGTTGCCGGTAGCAATGAACGGTTGGATAAAAAGACCCTGGTAGGCAACTTAATAACATTCTCATCTGACCAGTGCATACTGAACGCGAAAGGTGATCTAAATTTAGGTGCATCACTTGGAAGTGTAAAACTCAGAACATTTGGTGAAGTAATGCAGCATACTCTCGTTGACTCAACACGACTTAATGTTTCGATGCTGCTCGACTTTTTCTTCTCAAACTCTGCAATGGAAAGATTGAGAGAGGATATACAAGTATCGGAACTTGGTAGCCTCGATGCTAACTCAGCTTCATTTAAGTCCTTCCTTGCAAATGTTATGGGTGAGAATGAAAGCCAGTCATTTATTGAAGAAATGAACCTTTCAGGACAGGTTAGAAGGATGCCCGAATCAATTAATAAGCCACTGATCATAAACAATGTACGAATGGTATGGGATAGCAAACTTAAATCGTATGTTAGCGATGGGAAGATTGGTTTGGCTATGATTTACAAAGACATTGTTAACCGTTCAGTTGATGGCTATATCGAAATAGGCAAACGAAGGACAGGCGATGTGCTTAATATTTATCTCGAACTGAATCCTTTGGTATGGTATTATTTCTCATACAGCAATGGAATTATGCAGGCTATTTCTTCAAACAATGAATTTAATTCAATTATATCATCATTGAAAGAAAACAAACGTACTCTTAAGAGTAAATCAAGTGATAGCGAGTATCAGTACATAATATCAACACCTGATGCAAGAATTGCTTTCCTGCGTAAGATGCAGCAGCGCAGAACGAGTGAGGAAAGCATAATTCCTGAATAACAACACATTAAATTACTAAAACTGAATATCACAATTAATGATTAATCTTGAAGTTATTGCAGGTTTGGTTATTGCCTATCTTTTAGGTTCAATTCCAACTGCTGTTATGGTGGGTAAGGTATTTTATGGAATCGATATAAGGACAGTAGGCAGCGGGAATGCAGGTGCCACTAATACTATTAGAACCCTAGGTATGAAAGCAGGTATCCCTGTTTTGCTGTTCGATGTATTAAAAGCCTATTTGGCGGTTAAATTATCACTATTTTTAAATAACCCCGCTTTTTCAGATAATCAAAATGAAATTTATAAGATTTTGCTTGGTTCAATGGCAGTGCTTGGTCATGTTTTACCGGTATTTGCTTCTTTCAAGGGAGGCAAAGGCGTAGCCTCAATTGTTGGCATGCTCATAGCCCTCTTCCCCAAAGCATTTCTGGTAGTGCTTGTATTCTTTGTAACTATCATGATTATAACAAAGATAGTATCACTGGCATCGGTAATATGCTCCATTCTTTTCCCTTTTATTGAAATATTCATATTCAACGAAACCAGGTTACCTCTGATTATTATGGCGCTTTCAGTTGCAGTATTTATTCCTCTAACGCATAGGGCAAACATTAAAAGATTGCTTTCGGGCACTGAAAAGAAATTTGACTTCGGCAAAAACAGGATAAACAGATAGAATTGCCTGTACAGCATACCATTCTCAAAATAAGTTGATAAGTTGTTGATAAAATTATCATTACAGCCTTTGCACAGGGATGGTTATTGATTAATAATTTCTTATTTTTACAAGAATTACCGAAAAGAAATCCCTAACAATAAAAGTATTGAATATGAGATTTATAGTATCAAGTCAAAACCTTCTGCGCAGTTTACAAGCTGTTAGTGGTGTATTAAATTCAAGCAATACACTTCCAATTCTCGACGACTTTCTTGTTGAACTAGCCGGAAATACATTAAGAATTACAGCATCTGACCTTGAAACAACAATGACTGTTACCCTTGATGTTACCATGGCCGAGGACGAAGGCTTTGTAGCTATACCTGCAAAAATTTTACTGGAATTATTAAAAACATACGGTGAAACCCCGTTAACTTTCTCAATAAATAGTAATAATGTCATTGAAATTGCTGCCGATGGCGCTAAATTTCACATAACTGGTCATAATGCTGAAGAGTTCCCAAGAGTTCAGGAGCTTGAAGGTACAGCAGGCTTTGACCTTCCATCTGAAGTGCTGTTATCAGCAATTAACAAGACTATATTTGCTACAGGTTCCGATGATCTGCGCCCTGCAATGTCAGGTGTAAACTGCGATCTATCACCCGATTCTATCATCTTTGTTGCAACCGATGCACATAAACTTGTTAAATACAAGCGAGCAGATGCAAGCGCCGATAATACGGTTTCATTCATTCTACCTAAAAAGCCACTGAACCAACTAAAGAATATTTTGAGTAATGACTCTACTCCCGTGTCAATTACTTACAACCAAAAAAATGCAAGATTCAAGTTCAATAATGTTGACTTACTATGCAGGTTAATTGAAGGCAGATATCCTAATTATGAAGCTGTTATTCCTACTGATAATCCAAATACACTTATAGTTGACAGGCTATCATTCATTACTACACTTAAACGTGGATCATTCTTTGCCAACAAATCAACTAACCAGATAAGGCTTACTATAAATGGACAGGAATTGTTTGTTGATGCCGAAGATATTGATTTTGCACATGAGTCACGTCAGAGATTAAGCTGCAACTATTCGGGCGAAGATATGCAGATAGGTTTCAACTCAAGATTTCTGATCGAAATGCTTAACAATCTCAGCACTGAGAACATCAGGTTAGAGTTATCAGCCCCTAACAGAGCAGGTATATTAAGACCCGTTGACAGTGAAAATAAAGCAGAGGACATATTGATGCTGGTGATGCCTGTTATGCTTAATTCGTAAGCATCCAGTAAATATTATAAGATCAAAAAGAGATTGTTTCAACCAAAACAGTCTCTTTTTTTATGTGTATCCACGAATAGGGCATCTATGTTAATGGGGTTGCTCAGTCTGCAATGCCTTATTAATGATGTTAATCCAATTCAATACTCCACTCGGAACCAGTTACTCTTTATCAACACTAACATCACACCTATAATTTATAGAATGGTATAATCGCAAATCCCGCGCACATCACCCCACTCCTATCGGATGTTAAGGAGTTTATGCAATTACAATCTCTACCAGATTTTCCCAAATAACGGCGTAAAGCAAAACCTAATTTTCTTGCTGTGGTTCAAGGAATTATACACCCTATGACGAATGAAACTTGGAAATGCATGAGCAGCTATATCCAGCAGTCAGCACCCACATAAATATGAGCACATCACATGAATCTGCCGCATAATTATGGGTCAAGTTATTAGAGGTGAATGTCAAAGTCTAATATTAGCACATACATAAATATGAGCACTTCACATGAATCGGTCGCTTAATTATGGGTTAAGCTCCTAGAGGTGCATGGCAAAATCTAATATCAGCACCCACATAATTATAAGCACTTCACATGAATCGGTCGCTTAATTATGGGTTAAGCTATTAGAGGTGAATGTCAAAATCTAATATTAGCACATACATAAATATGAGCACTTCACATGAATCGGCCGCTTAATTACGGGTCAGGCTCCTAGAGGCGCATGGCAAAATCTAATATCAGCACCCACTTAAATATGAGCACTTCACATGAATCGGTCGCTTAATTATGGGTCAGGCTCCTAGAGGCGCATGGTTAAATCTATTATCAGCACCCACTTAAAGATTAGTACTTCACATTAATTGGCCGCTTAATTATGGGTTAAGCTACTAGGGGTGCGTGGCAAAATCTAATATTAGCACCCACATAAATGTAAGCACTTCACATGAATCGGCCGCTTAATTATGGGTTAAGCTCCTAGAGGTGCATGGCAAAGTCTAATATCAGCACATACATAAATATGAGCACTTCACATGAATCGGTTGCTTAATAATGGGTTAAGCTATTAGAAGTGAATGTCAAAGTCTTATATTAGCACCTTCCAAAAAATAGGAACATTAAATGAATCTGCCGCTTAATTACGAGTCAGGCTCCTAGAGGCGCATGGTTAAATCTAATATTAGCACATACATAAATATGAGCACTTCACATGAATCGGTCGCTTAATTATGGGTCATGCTCCTAGAGGTGCATGGCTAAATCTAATATCAGCACATACATAAATATGAGCACTTCACATGAATTGGCCGCTTAATTATGGGTCAGGCTCCTAGAGGCCCATGGCAAAGTTTAATATCAGCACATACATAAATATGAGCACTTCACATTAATCGGCCGCTTAATTATGGGTCAAGCTATTAGAAGCGCATGCCAAAATCTAATATCACCACCCACTTAAATAGGAGTACTCCACATGAATCGGACGTTTAATTATGGGTTAAGCTCCTAGAGGTGCATGGCTAAATCTAATATCAGCACCCACTTAAATATGAGCACTTCACATGAATCGGCCGCTTAATTATGGGTCAAGCTATTAGAAGTGAATGTCAAAGTCTAATATTAGCACCTTCCAAAAATTAAGAACAGTACATGAATCGGCCGCTTGTTTTATTGAAAAGCTCATATTGGGGTTTGAAATCAACTAATAATCCCTATGAACCGAGTATGAGAATAGAAAATAGTCCGTCTAACGTGTTACTATGTTTGCAGTTGCTACGGGATTAAAAACAAGATTAAATCAATGACAAATTAATCGCAATTAGTAAGTATTTCATTTGTATCATGTATAGGTTTTCTATACCCCACGGTTACGTTATGTTTACGTTTCATTTACCCTAGGGGTAAACATATACTATTTATGATTTTGCCGTGCCTTATTCTTGAATCAAATGTAACACAAATATTGCACCCTTTGACATGAAAATTAATTCAACAATTATTTAATCTGCCAATGATGATATTAGCTTTCAAGCGGATCTTATGTAGAGCGGTAAATAACCTTCGCAACTAATAAAACCCGGTCAATATGCACTCTAATAGTACCTGAACAATAATTGAAAGCTTTGTGTTGAATCAGTAGATTAACTATAGCAACTCATGAAAGCCCTAAAACCATTACTTTATACCCTGATATTCTGCGTAATAGCAACATACACGACAAGCTGTGAAAAAATAAAAGAAGCTGCAGAATTCGACCTTCTTTATAATGTTCCTGAAGTGTCATTCAACGTAGATTCAACAGCTGTTAGCATAGCCGGTGAAGAGGTTATTGCACTCGAAACAAGCATATTTATTGATGTTGACAGTCTTAACCGTCGCCATAATTTAAAGAAAATAGAAAGTGCAAGGTTTGATTTCATAAGGCTTCAAGTTGTTTCTCCCACTAATATTAACCTTAACTGGCTAAAAAGCCTGCGAGCAACATTAAGAGCAGAGGGAATGCCAGAAACCGAAATTGCGACCTATGTTAATGAAGGGGAGCAAGATTTGATAGTTGATATGGTGCAAAACAATAGTAATATCACACCATTCCTATTGAAGAAGCAATTCTACCTCAGAATATATACTCAGTTTAACCCACCATTACCGGTAAGAACTGTAACGATGCTGATGAACTCAAGAATAAGGATTACCGTTCAGCCACTTTAAGAAAACAAGTCGCTTAATTCAATCCATCGCATGGTTTTCTCTTCCAACAACTGATCCATAATAGCATAATCCTTAGCCAACTGCTCAAGTTCCATTGGAGAGCACTCACCCGAGTTCATTTTGTCCATGATTGCAATCTTTTGATCTTCAAGAAACTGAATTGACTGCTCAAGTTCTTCAAACTCCTTTTTTTCTTTATAGCTTGGTTTACGCGCTTTTTCGGTATCAGTAACCTTAACCTTTTTTGCTTGAGTTTCAACCTGCTTTACTGAATTTGCTTTAGAAGCTTCAAGCACTTTAGTACGGTAGTATTCTGTGTAGTTTCCGTAAAAATCTTTGATTTTGCCTCCACCTTCAAATACAAATACATGGTCAACCAACTTATCCATGAAATATCTATCATGAGATACAATCAATAAACATCCTTCAAAATTCAATAAGAATTCTTCAAGAAGGTTTAATGTATGAATATCAAGATCATTTGTAGGCTCATCGAGAATAAGGAAGTTAGGGTTTTTCAATAACTGCATAAGGAGGAATAACCTACGTTTTTCGCCTCCGCTAAGGCTTGAAAAGTAGTTATATTGAAGAGTATGAGAGAAGTTAAAATGTGCAAGAAAAGCCGAAGCTGATATATAACCTTTTCCTAAAGGTATCTGCTCTGCAATGTCTTTAGCAATATCTATTACCCTTTTGTCTTCTGTTGGCTGGAAACCTTCCTGCGAGTAGTACCCGAATACAATAGTTTGACCTGTAGTAATTTTTCCCTTGTCGGGATTAACTTTGCCGGTAATCATATTCAGCAGAGTAGTTTTTCCGGTACCGTTCTTGCCTAATATGCCGGCTCGCTCTCCTTTTTTGAAAATATAGGAGAAGTCAGATATAAGCTTATTGTCGCCGTAAGCTTTAAATACATTATTCACTTCCAGCACTTTGCCACCTATTCTACTCATCTTAACTTCTAATGGACCTGGGCCTTGTTCAATTCTTTTAAATGCCTTCTCCTGGATATTGGCGAAATTATCAACACGTGCTTTAGACTTTGTAGTTCGGGCTTGTGGCATTCGCCTGATCCACTCCAATTCCTTACGGTACAACCCCTGAGCTTTTTCTATTTCGGTAAGTTCAATTGTTTCTCTCTCAGCCTTTTTCTCAATAAAGTACTGATAATTTCCTTTGTATTTATAGATTGTATTATTATCGAGTTCAATAATTTCATCACATACATTATCAAGAAAATACCTGTCATGTGTAACAACCAATAAACTGAGGCTCTGCCGCGACAAGTAATCTTCAAGCCATTCAATCATTTCTATATCGAGATGGTTGGTTGGCTCATCAAGAATCAGTAAATCAACTTCTTCCAGCAATGCTTTTGCAAGTGAAATCTTTTTACGTTGTCCACCGGAGAGTTCGCTAACCTTCTGATCTAGGTCAGTGATCTTGAATCTGGTAAGTATTTCCTTTATTTTATTTTCGTAGTCCCATCCTCCTACTCGCTCAATTTCGGCTGAAGCATCTTCCAGAAACTTATGAGCCTCAGTTGAATCATCATGCTGTAACCGCTTCAAACTAAGCTCATAATTTCTGATAGACTTCATTATTTCGCTATCGGAATTAAAAAGTATATCAAATACAGTCTTTTCTTCGTTTAAAAGTGGGTTTTGCGGAAGATATGACCATCTTATATCCTTTCGGAAGATAACCGAGCCGCTATCGGGCAGATCTTTACCCGCTATGATATTAAGTAAGGTACTTTTGCCCGCGCCATTTCGTGCAATAAGAGCAACTTTGCTCCCTTCGTCAATTCCAAAAGTAATATTATCGAAAAGCTGCTTTTCGCCGTATGATTTGCTTAGATTCTCTATTAGCATGTAGTTCATACTGCAAAGATAGTGAATAGTTGCTAGTTAACTGGTGGCAACTGGTGGTAATAGGGCACCACTTATTATGGCTAACTGTGGATAATGCGGTATATATTACCGGCAAAATTATAACAAGTGGGATAGTTGGAACTACATGCCACAGTATTAAAATAAAAATAAATGAGCATCCAATTAATTGGCCGAATGCCCCGAAGTATGAGTTTTTACTTCTTTTTTACTTCTATTGCTTTTTTTCCTCTCTTATCTTCGGTAACTTCATAAGTCACCATGTCGTTTTCATTTACTTTTTCAGCTAATCCAGTTACATGAACAAAAACATCCTGCTGAGTTTCATCATCAATAATGAATCCAAAACCTTTGCGCTCATTGAAAAATTTAACTTTACCGGTAGGCATAAAAATGTGGTATTAAATGTTTAGCAAGACAAATATAATGAAAAAAGCATCAAAGTCAAATATTTGTGAAACATCCTTGTGCCAAGAAACAATATTCTTAGCTTTTGAGCAGCCATTCGAAATTCCTGATTGCATCGGATGTGTTATCACCGCAAATCCATTTCTCGGGTTTGAAATTGATACAAACAGCAGGACGATCAGGGGAATTGAAAATTCTGCAAGATAAATCTGCAGTAAGGTTAACACAAGGTTGCATAGCCGGCTTCCCCTCAGGCATTCCGGGTATTGGCGAGCTTATTGAAGGATAAATGCAACAGATTGCACAACCTTTGCGACATTCCATTAATGGTGAATTTAATTTACAAAACTACGGAAATAAGTGGTGCTTTTTCTGTACTAAAAAAGCTATCATACATAGCTTCACTATTCTTATCAATCTCTGTAAGAAATTAATTAACTAGCAGCTAAATTATTTTGACGTCGAAAAAAGAAATATTAGATAATGGTTGCATTTTGCTTTAAATATTATTATATTTGTAATTCTCGATATCTTATACACATAAATATCTCCTGAAAGTCTTGGATCTCTATTTTGCTTGTTACTATTGCCTTTCCGCTAAAACCTTTAAAAATCAAATATATGAAAAAGACTTTCACTCTTTTAGTATGCCTGACTTTTGGAGTTATTTTGAAGGCACAAGACTCTTTATGGATGAGTTTCTTTTCCCATGATATATGGGCAATAGAAAACGAAGCTGATACGTTGTGGATTGGAACCTCTTATGGATTAGTTAAATACATAAAGCCTAACGAAACTTATGAGCTTTTTACAACTGAAAATTCAGGATTGCCTGATAATAATATTATGTACGATGCATTAAAAATAGATTCCGATGGAAATAAGTGGATTGGTACTTATGGTGGAATAGTTAAATTTGATGGTAATAACTGGACCATATTTGATGATTCTAACAGCCCATTAGAGTCAACAATAATTACTTCAATTGACATAGATATAAATAAAAATTTATGGTTTGGAACAGCTTCCGGCCTTTACAAGTATAATGGTACGAATTGGCAAGTGTATAACATGTACAACTCGGGCTTGCATAGTGATTATATAGGTGATTTAGTATGTGATGGGAATTTTGGTATATGGGTAGGGACTTCTCTGGGTCTAACCTTCTTCAACTATCACAATTATTGGCAAACTTACGATGTTGGAAATTCAGGTATTAGCGACAATGATGTTCTTTCAGTTACACTTGAAGATGATAAGGTTTGGATTGGAACCTATGAGGGATTATGTTGCTATGATAAAACAAATTGGTTTGTGTACAACACTGACAATTCAATGATACCTAGCAACGTAATTGAATCGGTAGAAGTAGATGAGAATAATGTAAAGTGGCTTGCCACAAATGAAGGTCTCGTTAGGTTTGATGGAAACAATTGGGAAATATTTGAATTAACAAATATTACCTATCCTACCTTATTTATTAGTGTAGATATAGATGTTTTAGGCACAGTTTGGGCAGGCACACTAGCTGGGGGTCTGCTTGAATATAATGGAATAAATCAAGTAGAACATTTTATTGGCACTTCGGAATTTAGCGAATACGAAGTAACTTCAATTGTACAAAATCAGGATGGATCAATATGGATGGGAGGTCCCAGAGGGGTAACACATTTTTACAATGGTCAATGGTTTTTATATAATTATGATAACACTGGAACTTATGTTGGATCATGTCGAACCTTAAAATTTGAAAACAATATCTTATGGGTTGGTACAGATTTCTTTGGATTACTTTCTTATGACGGCCTTACCTGGGCTAATTATAATACTTTCAATTCCAGCCTTCCACATAACAAGATACGAGATATTGAAGTAGACGATTCAGGGGTAAAGTGGATTGCCACAAATGCAGGAGTAGCAACGTTTGATGGAACAAATTGGATAGTATATGATACACTTAACTCAGGCTTACCTGATGACAGAATATACGAAATAGAAATAGATAATAACGGCTTAATTTGGATAGGAACTAGGGCAGGGCTTGTCTCATTTGATGGAGCTAATTGGACAATTTACAATACTTTAAATTCGGGATTGAGTAGTGATTTTGTTTACGCTCTGGAAATTGACCAAATGGGGAATAAGTGGATTGGAACAGCTTCACACGGCTTAAACTTTTTTGATGGACTAAACTGGGTTGTTTACGACAGTATTAACTCAAGTGCTCCAAATTTTAGATCAATTAATGATATCAAAATAGACCAAAATAACAACAAGTGGCTATCATGTGGTCAGTTAATTAAATTTACCGGACAAAGTTGGGAAGTTTTCACACCTGAGAATTCTGGCATTATAGATGGGAACACCTCATCCCTATATGTTGATAGTTTTAATAACAAGTGGATAGGATTAACTAATGGATTGTCTATTTATAACGAAACAGGTGTAATTTTAAAAACTAGACAAATACAAAGAGATGAAGCTCATTATGTATTAATAGTGCCAAATCCTGCAAGAGAGTATTTTACTTTAAAATTGCCTGATGAAATTAAATATGACAATTTAAAGATTATAAATTTACAAGGTTTAACTGTGTATAAGAGTAACTTGGTTAGCAAAGATGAAAAAATAAAAATTTCAGGCTTGTCAACAGGAATTTACATTGTTGAATGCTATACTAATAAAGGACTTTATACTGGTAAAATGGTTGTAAGATGATTTAGATGAATTAAGCAAAAATGCAGTAAAACTTGAGCAATTTTAGTGTTGCTTAAGATTTACTGCATTTTTAATAAAAATTACAGTATTAAATTTACAACTGAGGACCAGCAGCTTTAAGATTGCGACCTTCTTCGGTATCTGAATACTTTTCGAAGTTTTCTATGAACCTTTTAGCAAGGTCTTGTGCTTTCTCTTCCCATGTTAATGGATTATCATAGGTATTACGTGGATCAAGAATACTTGTATTAACACCATTAAGCTCAAGAGGCACTTGCAAGTTGAAATATGGTATAGTCTTGGTTTCAGCATTATCAATAGATCCGTCAAGAATAGCATCGATTATAGCTCTGGTATCTTTAATGCTTATTCTCTTACCAGTGCCATTCCATCCTGTGTTTACCAAATAAGCTTTAGCACCTGATTTTTCCATACGTTTTACTAATTCAACAGCATATTTTGTTGGATGCAAAGTAAGGAAAGCATTACCGAAGCAAGCGGAGAAGGTTGGCTGTGGTGAAGTAACTCCTCTTTCAGTACCTGCTAATTTAGCAGTGAAGCCTGAAAGGAAGTGATATTTTGTTTGTTCAGGAGTGAGCAAAGATACCGGAGGTAATACACCAAAAGCATCGGCTGTAAGGAATATAACCTTGGTAGCATGGCCGCCTTTTGACACAGGCTTAACAATATTCTCTATATGATATATTGGGTAAGAAACCCTGGTATTCTCTGTTTTTGAAGCATCGTTGAAATCAACAGTACCATCAGCAAGAACTACAAGGTTTTCGAGTAATGCATCTTTTCTGATTGCATTGTATATATCAGGTTCATTTTCTTTACTTAGATTGATACACTTGGCGTAACATCCACCTTCGAAATTAAACACTCCATCATCATCCCAACCATGTTCATCATCACCAATTAATGCTCTTTTTGGATCAGCAGAAAGTGTAGTTTTTCCTGTACCTGAAAGTCCGAAGAAAATAGCCACATCACCCTTTGAACCCATGTTTGCAGAACAGTGCATTGAAGCTATATTCTGCAATGGCAGATAATAATTCATCATAGAAAAGATACCCTTCTTCATTTCGCCGCCATACCATGAACCGCCTATCAGCTGCATTCTTTCGGTTAAATTAAATGCAACGAAGTTCTCTGAATTTAATCCTTGCTCTTTCCATTGTGGGTTTACAGTCTTTGAACCGTTCATAAGGATAAAGTCAGGCTTAAAGGTTTTAAGTTCTTCTTCAGATGGTCGAATAAACATATTCTTAACGAAGTGAGCCTGCCAAGCAACTTCCATGATAAAGCGAACACTTAAACGGGTTTCGGGATTTGCACCAGCGTATGCATCAATAACGTATAGCTTCTTACCTGATAATTGATTTACAACCAATGATTTTAAGTGAGACCACACTTCGGGGGTTATTGGGCGGTTATCGTTCTTGCCAATTGTTGACCACCAAACAGTGTCTTTGCTGATGTCATCGTATACAATGTATTTATCTTTTGGTGAACGCCCTGTAAAGATGCCTGTATCAACTGAAACTGCACCAAGATTTGTGAGTACTCCTCTTTCAAATCCCTCTAGTGAAGAGTCCATTTCATGGTCATAAAGCTCTTCATAAGATGGGTTGTAGTAAATTTCTTCAACATTGGTTATACCGTAGATAGATAAGTCAATTGACTTTTTATTAGCCGTTAGTACGCTTTCGGAATTATTGCTCATATAGTTTATTATTTTTAAAAAATCAGACACTTCTTTAACAAACAAACACAAAATTTGCTTTTAGGTGCAATCGTTTGCAAAAGTAAAAATTAAATGTAGAAACCAACATATAAGATTGCTTGATAAAAAAGTGCATTATTTACATAATTGCATTTGAACTTATCTTATGTGCTTCATTTTCAACTCGCAAGGCAACACTTGATGATTTAAGATTAAAATTCTAGCCAAGAAAAAAATAATAATTTATAAAGTTTCTAAATACTGATATAAAAGTTGAATAGGAGGAAAATAAATAGTTTTCCTCCTGTTTTATTTTCCGACCTCTTGCACCACCGTTATTACCGTTCTCGTATAAGGTGTTTTCTTATTAAACAATTTCAACCTTTAAGTAATAGACCAATAGAAAGATGTAGCTGTCTTTTTTGAGTCTTTCAGTAGTTATTGTTGTGTTGAGAATTAGACTGCCAACGATACGCCAGTATCCTTTTCTTGTATTGGTACATTCATGCTTGCCTTTTTCAACACCTAACAATAGCAGCTTTCTCATTATGATACTTATCCGTTTCCATTGTTTTCATATCACTACAGCTTGCTTCAGATTCTACTTCTGGTCAGATACCCCTATTATGGGCTAACAGTTGGCGTGTAAAGAGGTCCATAAATGACTTGCACCTTCAAGTTATAATTGATACACGACGCACAAAAAAGAGGAACAGAAAGAATCTGTTCCTCTTTTGGATTATTTGATGGCAAAATTTATTTTTTTGAAGACTTATTTTTCTTTCCGCCCTCTTTTTTTGCCTTCTTAAGGGATTTTAATTCAGCTTTAATAGCCTTCTTTTCCTCCTTAATTGCCTTTAGCTTAGTTTTAAGGCTTTTTTTTTATCGTCAGATGAATCTGTAGCCTTTTCTTTAAGCACTGCCTGAGCAGCTGCTAACCGTGCAATAGGAACTCGGTATGGAGAACAACTTACATAATTCATACCTACTGAGTGGCAGAACTCAACTGATGATGGTTCTCCACCATGTTCACCGCAGATACCTACCTTAAGATTTGGACGGGTACGGCGACCTCTTTCAATTGCTATATCAACAAGCTGACCAACACCTTCAGTATCCAGAACCTGGAAAGGATCATGCTTTAAGATACCTTTTTCAAGATAAACTGGTAAGAATTTACCGGCGTCGTCTCTCGAATAACCAAAGGTCATCTGGGTTAAGTCGTTAGTTCCAAATGAGAAGAACTCAGCCGATTCAGCGATTTTATCAGCAACAAGAGCAGCACGAGGGATTTCGATCATAGTACCTACAAGATATTCGATACTATCGTTTCTTTCCTCAAAAACCTTCTCAATTGTATTTCTTACGATCGACTCCTGCATTTTCATTTCATTAAGAGTTCCTGTAAGAGGGATCATGATTTCAGGGATTGCCCTGATACCTCTTTGTTTAAGATTAAGAGCTGCCTCAATGATAGCGCGTGCCTGCATTTCAGAGATTTCAGGATATGTATTTCCCAAACGACAACCTCTATGACCAAGCATTGGGTTCATTTCAGCCAAGTCATGTACCTTCTGTTGTACTTCTTTAACAGATATTCCCATTTCGTTGGCCATTTCCTTTTGGTTTGCTTCTTCATGAGGAACGAATTCATGTAAAGGAGGATCAAGTAGACGAACTGTTACAGGAAGATCCTGCATTGCTTCAAATATACCTTCGAAGTCAGAGCGTTGAATTGGTAATAATTTTTCAAGAGCCTTGCGACGTCCTGCTTCATCATTAGCAAGAATCATCTCACGCATTGCTTTGATACGGTCACCTTCAAAGAACATGTGCTCGGTACGGCATAATCCAATTCCTTGAGCACCAAAAGCACGTGCAACTTTCGAATCGCGTGGAGTATCGGCATTTGTGCGAACAAGCATTCTTGAATACTTATCAGCAAGTTCCATTACCAGACCAAAATCACCACTTAATTCAGGGTCACGGGTGCCAATTTTACCTTCATAAACTTCGCCTGTACTTCCATTTAATGAGATATAATCACCTTCTTTTAAGGTTTTTCCATCAACAACAACTGTACGGGTTTTGTAATCAATCTTTAATGATCCGGCACCTGACACACAACACTTACCCATACCACGGGCAACAACAGCTGCATGAGATGTCATACCACCACGAGCGGTAAGAATACCTTCGGCAACATTCATACCTTTTAGATCTTCAGGTGATGTTTCAATTCGAACCAAAACAACCTTTTTACCCTGAGCAACAAGCTTTTCTGCTTCATCAGCATGGAAGCAAATTTCGCCTGTAGCAGCACCCGGAGATGCAGGAAGTCCTTTAGCAAGAACTTTAGCATTTTTAATAGCTGATTGATCAAATACAGGATGTAACAACTCATCCAATTTGTTGGGTTCAATACGTAAAAGCGCCTCTTTTTCAGTAAGAATGCCTTGACGGTACATATCCATAGCAATTTTAACCATCGCAGCGCCTGTACGTTTACCGTTTCTTGTTTGTAGCATCCACAGTTTACCTTCCTGAATAGTGAACTCAAGATCCTGCATATCGCGGTAGTGATCTTCAAGCTTTTGCTGTGTTTCAAGAAGTTCCTGGTAGATTGCAGGCATTGCTTCTTCAAGAGAAGGATACTTAGATGCTCTTTCCTCTTCAGAAACATTTGCCAGTTTTGCCCATCTTTTTGAGCCTTCTATAGTTATTTCCTGAGGAGTACGAATACCAGCAACAACATCTTCACCCTGCGCATCAATCAAATACTCTCCATTAAATATATCTTCACCGGTAGCAGCATCACGTGTAAATGCAACACCTGTGCCAGAATTGCTGCCCATATTACCAAATACCATAGCCTGAACGTTAACCGCAGTACCCCATTCAGCAGGTATATTATTTAATTTACGGTAGTAAACTGCTCTTTCATTCATCCAGCTATCGAATACTGCCATAACCGAACCCCATAACTGTTCCCAGGGATCAGCAGGGAAATCACGACCTGTAACATCCTTAACTGCTGATTTAAATCTTTTTACTAACTCTTTAAGATCTTCAACAGTGAATTCATTATCGGTTACAATACCTTTTTCTTCTTTCATGTGATCCATGATCTCTTCAAAAGGATCGATATCCTCTTTTGAAGCTGGTTTCATACCAAGAACTACATCACCGAACATCTGAACAAAGCGACGATATGAGTCCCATGCAAAACGTTCATTACCTGTTTTTTTGGCTATTCCTTCAACTGCTTCTTCATTTAGTCCGAGGTTTAATACTGTGTCCATCATACCTGGCATTGATGCTCTTGCTCCTGAACGAACTGAAAGTAATAGAGGATTCTCTTTACTTCCAAATTCTGAGCCCATAATCTTCTCAAGATATGCAACAGCATCTTTAACTTCCTGGCGGATCATTTCAACAACATGTTCACGACCTTTTGCCATATATTCGGTACAAACCTCTGTTGTGATTGTAAATCCCGGAGGAACCGGTACACCTATAAGGTTCATTTCAGCAAGGTTGGCACCTTTTCCACCAAGCAGGTTCTTCATACTGGCATCGCCTTCAGCCTCTTTGTTGCCGAAAGTATAAACCGTTTTTCTGGTCATCTCTTTTCCCATTTTATTTATATTTAAAATCTAAATGTTTCAAAATACAGGGTTATTAATAGTCAACTCCCGTTCGATTTTTAAGAGTGCAAATTTACAAAAATTATCAATTGAAAATTAATAAACATGCATACCTTATGTGCTGTTTCGATGAGATTGAGAAATATGTGAAAAATTTAACGAAAAGGCCTAAATATTTGAATGGTAAAGCTTTACTAATTAAACTGCACCTTTTCCATCCTATTCATGTTACGCATAATACGCTGCTGTTGCCTTATAACAAATTGCGAAGGATTACCTGCCTTATAATATCTGGGATTGGGCAATGTGGCTGCTATCAACGCTGCTTCGGCGCGGTTTATCTCTGAAGCGCTTTTTCTGAAATACTGTTGCGATGCAGCTTCTATACCATAAATACCATCGCCCATCTCGATAACATTCAAATAAACTTCCATAATTCTTTTTTTACCCCAGAAAATCTCGATTAAGCCGGTAAAGTACACCTCTAGTCCCTTTCTCAAATAAGACCTTTTAGGCCAGAGGAAAACATTCTTTGCTGTTTGTTGTGAAATTGTGCTTGCACCTCTAAGTTTTTTCCCCCTTTTGTTTAGTTCTCTGGCTTTCTTTACTGCTTCGAAGTCAATTCCAAAATGTTTTAAGAAATTATTATCTTCTGAGGCAACAACAGCCTGAACCATATTAGGTGAAATATGGTTTATTCTCTCCCAGTCTTTATACAGCTTTAATTTTTCTCCGCTTAATGCCTGATCTTTCAAACGAATTACCATTAGCGGTGTTATAGGTGGCGGTATAAACCTGTAAATAATTGTAATAGTAACTGTGGAAACGAAAAAGAAGAAGATTGCAAATCGGATCAGTTTGAAACTCTTTTTCAATATTCCTTTAATTGTCATACCGCTATAAGTAATTTTTGCAAACCTACTGAATTATTAATTTGATAGGCTATGATAAATTGAAATTATAAGCGCATTTAATTAAACTCAAAAGTAAAAAAGCATGAGCAAATTTGTAGGCATACGCCATGAGGATTTATACTTAAATGAACGTCGGGCACCTTTAGTGCCCGAACACGTGTCACTACTGATTAAAAAAAATATTGATATTGTGGTTCAAACATCCGATAAACGTGTGTTTTCTGATCAGGAGTATAAGTCTGCAGGTGCCAAGATAGTTAACGACCTTTCTAAATGCCAGGTTATTCTTGGTGTAAAAGAGATCCCGGAAAGTGACTATGAAAGTGGCAAGACGTATGTAAACTTCGCTCATGTAGTGAAAGGCCAATCGTATAACATGCCACGGTTAAAAAAGATGATGGAGTTAGGCTGCAACCTCATTGACTATGAGAAAATTACAGATGAACAAGGCAAGCGCATAATATTTTTTGGTTACCATGCAGGACTTGCTGGTATGATAAATTCCCTGTGGGCACTGGGAATAAGATATGCACATCTTGGAATTACAACACCGTTTCTAAAAATCAAACAAGCTCATAAATACAAATCACTTGATGAGGCTAAAAGTGATATAGAGGATGTGGGACTTCAAATTGCAGAAGAAGGTTTACCCGAAGAAATCCTGCCTCTAACAATTGGTTTCACTGGCAACGGGCATGTGTCGCAAGGTGCTCAAGAGATACTTGGACTTTTACCAGTAAAAGAGATCTCTCCTGAAAGGTTGTTGATGTTAAAGAACAGAAAATGTTCTCCCCGTAATCTGATATATAAGGTAGTATTTAAACAAGAGCATCTTGCTGAAAACAAAGAAGGAAAACCATTTGATAAAACTCATTACTATAAGCACCCCGAAAATTACTATTCTGTTTTTGATCAGTACTTACCCGTATTATCGGTGTTGATGAACTGTATGTATTGGGAGCCACGATTTCCGCGAATAGTCACCAGAAATTCAGTTCAAAATTTGTTTGAAAACGGAAATCCTAAATTAACGGTTATTGGTGATATAACCTGCGATCCGGAAGGTAGCATTGAAATAACTCACAATGGTACAGAGATAGAAGATCCATTATTCGTATATAACCCTGATACACTATCCAGTACGATGGGACATGAGGGTAAAGGAATTTTGGTAATGGCGGTTCATATCTTGCCAAGTGAATTGCCTAGAGAAGCTTCCCAAAAGTTCTCTGATGCTCTTATTCATTACATTAAACCAATTATTGATTGTGATTTCGATGATAATTATTCTGATCTGATATTGCCCAAACCGATAAAAAAAGCGTTAATACTTCATAAGGGAGAATTAACGCCTCCTTATAAATATTTGGACACTTATCTATCTAAAAACCACGAAATTACTTTAAAAGAAACAACCTCATGAAGAAAATTTTAGTACTGGGAGCCGGTATGGTATCTCAACCACTGGTAGCATGGCTTCTCAATAAAGGCTATCAGATAACATTGGCTGATATGAATAAATTAAAAGCCATTGAAATTCTTAAAGATCACCCAAATGGTATAGCTGAAAGCCTTGATGCTAATAATGAAGAAGAATTAGAAAGAATGATTGCCGACAGCGATATTGTGGTTAGTTTACTACCTTATTCAATGCATCTGATAGTAGCCAATTTCTGCATTATGCATAGAAAATCAATGGTAACAACATCTTATCAAAGTCCCGGTATGGTAGAATTGAAATCACAGATTGAGGAAAGTGATATTGTTATACTGAATGAGATGGGGTTGGATCCGGGCATTGATCTTATGTCAGCTAAAAAACTAATTGACAGAGTGCATTCCTTACAAGGTAAGATTTACAATTTCTATTCTTTATGCGGAGCTTTGCCAGCGCCTGAGTCGGTTGATAATCCCTTAGGGTATAAGTTTACATGGAGTCCTAAAGGTGTTATGAATGCATCATTAAATAGCGCCCAGTATCTTAGTAATGGAGAAGAAGTTATTATCCCTGCTGAGAAAATATTTTATGACCCTTTTAAGATTGATTTCCCTGAAATTGGATTAATGGATGTTTATCCTAACCGTGATTCTACAGTATACATTAGTGAGTTTGGGATAGAGGAAGCAAAGACAGTTCTTAGGGGAACTATCAGATTACCGGGGTGGTGTGAAACACTCGATGCAATGAAAAAGCTTGGTTTGCTTGATACAAATAGTATATCAATGCAAAACATGACTTACTTCAACTTAATTGAAAGAAAAGTAGGTACCCTATATCCGCAATATGAGTGTCAGATAGCTAAGTTTTTAAACATTGAGGAGTCGTCAGTTGCTATTCAAGCACTTAAATGGTTAGGATATTTCAGCAATGAAACAATTAATCGCTCCACTGATTCTCCTTTTAATGTTACATCCGATATGATGTTCTCGAAAATGATGCTTAAAGATGGCGACCGAGATATGATTGTAATGCAACATGAATTGCTTGTGCGTTATCCAGGTGATCGTGAAGAGAGAATAATTTCAAGGCTATTGGAATTTGGAACACCGGCTGGCGATACTGCTATTGCCAAAACCGTTGCATTGCCTGCAGCTATAGCTGTTGATATGATACTCTCAGGTGAATTAAAACTCAAAGGCTTATTAAGACCATTGGTTCCGGAGATCTATGAACCTGTATTGCAGCGTCTTGAAGAAATGGGTATCATAATGAAGGAAGAAGTGAAACAATTAGTATAATAATCACAAACTAATTAGTCAGAAATTTAACATTGTAACAGACTGTTTTTATAACACTAGTTACGTTTGCACAGTTAACGCTTTTAATGTACTGAGAGCCATAACTCATACATTCATTGTGATTTAAATATTACGACTCCTGTCATAGCTACTGTTTTTTGGTTATTTTTGTGCAAGCAATTTTAAGTTCTGGCAATAGTAATTAATCAAAAAACAATTTAAAGTATGTTCAAGAATCATCCTAAAGGTCTTTTGGCGGCCGCCCTAGCAAATATGGGGGAGCGCTTTGGTTTTTACACTATGATGGGGATTCTGGTTTTGTTTCTTCAGGCTAAATTCGGCTTGAGCGGGACAAATGCAGGTATCATCTATTCAGTGTTCTATTTTTCTATCTATATTCTGGCTTTCGTTGGCGGACTTATTGCCGATAAAACAAGAAATTACAAAGGAACTATTCTTATTGGGCTCATAGTTATGGCCGTTGGTTACTTTATTCTTGCTTTTCCAACACCAACTCCGGTACCTAATCAAACTTTATTCCTCATTCTTTCTTGTTTCGGACTATTCACTATAGCTTTTGGTAATGGCCTTTTCAAAGGTAATCTCCAGGCGCTAGTTGGACAGATGTACGATAATCCAAAGTACAGCAGCATGAGAGATTCAGGCTTTTCATTGTTCTATATGTTTATTAATGTTGGTGCTTTATTTGCTCCATTAGCTGCAGTTGCAATGAGAAACGGATTTCTTGAAAGCAACGGTTTTCGTTACAATGCAAGTCTACCCGATTTATGTCATGCATTTCTTCGTGGTGATTTAAGTGCTGAAGCGCAAGATAAACTAAGAATGTTTGCTTCTGAAGCAAATATCGCCGGACCTGTTACTGATCTTGGTGCATTTGTTAATAATTACCTTGATGTGTTTACAAGAGGTTTCCATTATGCATTTGGAGTGGCAATTTTCGCAATGGCCATTTCTGTAATCATTTATCTCGTAAATAAAAAGCGATTCCCTGATCCTGCAACAAAAGTTAAAGCTACACCAGGAAGTGCAACTTCAACTATCGAGATGGATGCTAAGGAAGTTAAACAGCGCTTATATGCTTTGCTTGCAGTATTTGGTGTGGTTATTTTCTTCTGGTTTTCATTCCATCAGAATGGTTTAACTCTTACTTACTTTGCTAAAGATTATACTGACCTAAGCGGAATTAAAATTAACCTTGGGTTTACTGTAATTCAGGGAGCTGAAATATTCCAATCATTTAACCCACTCTTCATCGTATTGCTCACTCCTGTTGTTATGGCTATTTTTGGATGGTTGAGGGCAAAAGGATCAGAGCCTTCAACCCCAAAGAAAATTGCAATTGGTATGTTGATTGCCGCTATTGCTTATTTTGTAATGGTATTAGGTTCAATGAATTTACCTACGAAAGCAGAAGTAGACGCAATGGGAGGATTAACTGACGCTCAGCGTATCACACCAATGCTATTAATTGGAACTTATTTCATCCTGACAATTGCAGAATTATTTATTAGTCCATTAGGTATATCATTCGTCTCTAAAGTGGCTCCTCCACAATATCAAGGAGTTATGCAAGGCGGATGGCTTGGAGCTACTGCTCTTGGTAACCAACTGTTGTTCATAGGTGCTATTTTTTATGCAAGTGTTCCTTTATGGTTAACTTGGACTGTATTCGTAGTTGCATGTTTAATATCAATGTTTACTATGCTCTTTATGCTTAAATGGCTTGAAAGAGTAGCAAAATAAATGTAACTCACTCATTTTATAATATCTACATGAAAAGCCACCATTTGGTGGCTTTTTGTTATTTTTGCCCGATGGAACCCAATGCACCTCTACCTTATAACTCTTATAATGAGTATTTTAAAAGAACCTTCGGTCACCGGATTCAAAAAGTGAGCATTGATGCCGGGTTCACTTGCCCTAACAGAGATGGAGTGGCTGGCAGAGGTGGATGCACGTATTGTAACAATGATGCTTTTAATCCATCGTACTGCAATGATCAAAAACCTCTTGAGCAACAGATTAATGAAGGGATTGAATTCCATAAGATAAGATATCGTAGGGCAAATAAGTACCTTGCATATCTGCAGACTTATTCAAATACATATGCACCTGTTTCGGAACTTGAGAAGATATATGGTGCTGCACTTGAGCATCCTGAAGTCATAGGATTAATAATAGGAACCCGGCCTGATTGTATTGATGATGAAAAGCTTGGATTACTTAAGCATCTTTCAAAGAACCATTACATTATGGTAGAGTATGGCGTTGAGTCAATTTATGATCACACACTAAAAGCAATTAACAGGGGGCATAGCTACCAGCAATCGAAAGATGCCATCGTAAAGACAAACAGTTACGGCATACGAACCGGTGCTCATTTTATCTTTGGTTTACCAGGTGAAGCCAGAGAACAAATGCTTGAGTCAGTAAATGAAATTTCAACTCTACCACTCACAACCATTAAATTTCATCAGCTACAGATCATTAAAAATACTGTAATGGCAAAACAGTATAAAGAAACTCCTGAGGATTTTAATCTTTTCACACTAGATGAATATATCGATTTCATTATCAAATTCATTGAAAGATTAAACCCTGACTTTATTATTGAACGCTTCACGGGTGAAGTACCACCGCGTTTCTTGGAAACACCTCCTTGGGGTAATTTGCGATCGGATATGGTTGCAACAATGATTATTAATAAAATGGTGAGTCTTGGAACCTTTCAGGGAAAGTATTTTAAAGTAAAATAGCCATACTTTTGTAGATCAAAAAAAGCTATTATGCACTCCGATTTCTACAATCATATCTTTTTTGATCTCGACAGAACACTATGGGATTTTGATACTAATGCTGCCGAAACCTTTAATGACATTTACTTAAAACATGACCTCCCTTCAAAAGGCATTACCGATTTTAATCTTTTTATGGATGTGTACCATGAGATTAATCATAATTTATGGGAAGACTACAGAAAAGGAACAATTGTAAAGGAAGTTCTTAATGTGCAAAGATTTGCTCTCACCCTTGAGCATTTTGGAATTTATCAGCAGTCATTAAGTGAAGAAATAGCAATTGATTATATTACATTAAGTCCAACCAAAAACAGACTTTTTCCTGATGCGCATAAGATCTTAAAGTATCTAAGTGAGAAGTACTGGCTTCATATTATCACTAACGGATTCAAGGAGGTACAGGAGAAGAAGCTTATTAATTCACAACTCGACAAGTATTTCACTACTGTTGTAACTTCTGAGGATGCAGGCAGTAAAAAGCCCGATGTTAAAATATTTGAATATGCCCTGTTAAAAGCCAAGGCAGCACCAGAACATTCCTTAATGATTGGCGATGACCCTGAAGTTGATATTATTGGAGCTAAGAATGCCGGTATCGATCAAGTGCTGATAGATTTTCATGGAGTTCACACACATCGTATAGCAACCTATTATGTGAGAAAGCTTATTGACTTAACCCTTTTTTTATAGTTAATTTTATTGCAATTATTAAAAACAGGAAACCGTTTTAAGTATTTGATGTTAAAGTGAAGTTTTTGACATCAACATTTAGTTTTTCTAAAGTCATAGTTAAGTTTTGCCTAAATCCCCCACTAAAGTCTTCTGTAGATCAATCAATGTGGTTATTACTTCATTGTTATTTCTATTTGCTGATATAATAGATTTTTAGAGAACTTAGAAGAAAAAGATAAGAATACTCACATAATAAAATACAAGATCTCGATCAAGTAATCTATTATTCTACTAAGAATTATAGCAATATTATAATAAGATGATGTAGCCCGAACTCTTGTTTAATCAACTCTCAACAGCCTATTTTTCTCTTGAAATTATATACTTATGGACATGTTTTAAAATAAAAAAAGAGACTGTTTACTAAACAGCCTCTTCTTTCAATTAAAATATCAAACTTATTTCTTTTCAGATGCCGGTGCCGGAACTGGAGTAGCAGCAGTTTTACCAGCGCAGCAGCCCGAAGTAGCTTTTGCACCTGTGCATGGAGTAGCACAGCCAGCAGTAGCTTTCTTTTCAGCTGAGCAATCAGCTTTAGCTTTATCTGAGCAGCAGCCAGCTTTTGCATCTTTTACTTTAGCATCTTTTGATTCAGATACTTTTTCTGTTTTTGCTTTCTGTGGAGCTTTTTGTGCCGATACGGTGGTAGTAGTATATGCAAATATTAGTGCTACTACTGATAAAATCATTGCAAGTTTTTTCATGAAGATAGTTCTTTTAAAATTTGTACGACAAAGATAAGAGTGAAAATTCAAATATATGTAGTGTTAAGTGTTAAAGTTATGTTAATAATTACTTCAAAAAAGCAATGACCGTCAGCTTTCCCGATACTTTTTGACCTATATTAACATTAATTTCTGCATCTAGTGGTAAAAAGATATCTACTCGTGAACCAAATTTTATAAAACCAAATTCATCACCCTGTCTTATATTATTCCCTTCTCTTGCATAACAAACAATCCGGCGGGCAAGTGCACCAGCTATTTGTCGAAGCAGTATTTCTGTTCCGGACTGGCTTTCAATAACAACCGATGTACGTTCGTTATCAGTAGATGATTTAGGATGCCAGGCTACAAGATACTTGCCCGGATGATACTTCATAAATTTTATTATGCCTGAAATCGGTGCCCAATTAACATGCACATTATTAGGCGACATAAACACCGACACCTGCCGGCGTTTATCCTTAAAATACTCCGGTTCGTGAACTTCTTCAATTGCAACTATTTTTCCATCGGCAGGGCAAATGACAAGAGTTTCATCAGGTGATAAAAATCGTCGGGGATGTCTAAAAAACTTTACTATCCATAAAAACACAAGAATTAGAACTGCCCATATCGCATAAATAAGATAAGATGGCAATGGCAATAGCCCCGCAAGTGGTGAAAGTATTCCTAATGCAATAAACGAAATAAGTATAATCCAGAAACCCTCTTTGTGAATCCTCATTATTGTAAAAGACTAATTATTAAAAACGAAGCAGTCTGGTAATTATATAAACAACAGGTGCTGCAATATAAACCGCATCAAATCTGTCTAATATACCGCCATGTCCCGGCAGAATTTTACCCGAATCTTTAACACCGGCATTCCTTTTGAACATTGATTCAACTAAATCGCCAATAGTGCCGAAAATTACGATAGAAATTCCAATTATCAACCACTCTCCTATTGAAAATTCTGTAAAGGATGCAGATATGATATAAGCTATTAATAATCCGGCCATTGCGCCACCTGCGAAACCCTCCCACGATTTCTTAGGGCTAATTCGTTCAATCATTCTATGTTTCCCAAAAATAGAACCGAAAATATATGCACCTGAGTCATAGATCCACAAAATCAGGAAGAAGCCCAATAATAATCCTGTTTCTCTCCACTTATGTTCCTCGGCGAGATTGAAAAAACCAGCCAACAAAGCTAAGGGTACTACAACCCACATGATTCCGAAAATTGCTGTTGCAGTATTCAAGAGTGAGGTAGAACTCTTTCTTGTGAGCTCAGCAGTAACCAGTGCAAGTGGCAGCATGATCAGATAAAGCAGTGTGTTCTGTGGTAAAAGTCCAAACTCAACACATACTATTAATACATACGCAAGTAAAGCTATAATACTTCCAAATAGTCGTGAAGGGTTCGCGTTTAACAGTCGTGCTATTCGTGTAAATTCCCAATATCCTGCTAAAGCAACAAGCAGGAATAGTCCTGCGAATACGTAATGGTTAATGATTACCGAACCGATGATCATTATAACAAAAACTGCTCCTGTAATTGTGCGAAGAGTAAAGTTATTCACTATCTAATTTATTGATTAATTGATTAGCCATAAAAGCACTGTCAACCGGCACATAAAGCTCTATTTCCCCAAAAAGATATACAGAATCTTGCTTATTTATTAAAACTGCAATAATGCCATGCTCCTCAAGTAAAGTTTTAATGTATTCAGCTTTATGCATTTCGCCTGATGCATATACTTTTATCCAACCTTCCATTGCTTCTTAATTATCAGTACTCTCTTCATCGGCCATGAAAACATAAAGTTCGCCTGGGCCATGACCTATAGGTACCATTATTTTCTCAATATCGTCAGACCTACCTGTTCCTGAAATAATAGAAACCATCGATGGCAACTTATTTGAGTACTTACTACGCATATATTCAAATGCCTGCTTTATGTCAAGTACAACCTGCGATGTAAATGCAATTACAACATGAGTATCGCACATGAAAGGCAGCTTCCTGCCTGAAGCCTGCTCTGAACTGATTAATATACTACCTGTTCGGGCAATTAAGCATTCACAACCTGTTACTGATACCTTATAGAATTCGTTCTGCTTGGTCGAAGTAAACGCTTTTACTCCTGCATGTTCTAATAATCCAGTAATTAAATCATCATTACAGCATGCTTTATCCCAACCCATTTCAGTAAATAATGCCTTTACTTTAATGAGCATATCAGAAGGTGACTGGCAGTAGATAAACTTAGCGCCTAACCTTGATAATTCATATGCAAACTGAATATCTTTCTCCTCCTCGATGGGTACATACACCGACGATTCCATATCAATACCGGGAAATGGATTATCCGACGGTTCCAATAAGGCATGTCTTACTCTTTTAAGTACTTTTTCACGCGAAGTACTATCCTTTATCGAATCGGTATTTTTTGAGTAGTTACTTTTCATCCTCAGTACCTGTAGAAGTTTCCGCAGATGTAGGAATCTGGCTATCTGAAGGTAACTGAGGCAAATTATTATTACCTGTCAAATTAGCTGCTTCACTTATCTCCTCAAATGCTCTCTTACCGAATATCAATTCAAGGTCTTCTCTGAAAATAACCTCTTTCTTTAGCAATATATCAGCAAGCTGATCGAGCTTCTCTCTGTTTTCAACTAATATTGTCTTCGCTCTGCTGTATGCTGCATCAATTATTTTCTTTATCTCCTCATCAATAACTTTTGCTGTGGCTTCACTATAAGGCTTTGTAAATGAATACTCCTGTTGTCCGGTTGAATCATAATAACTTACATTGCCAATGCTTTCATTGAGACCAAAATAAACAACCATTGAGTAAGCCTGCTTGGTTACTTTCTCAAGGTCATTTAACGCACCTGTTGATACCTTGCCAAAGATGATTTGCTCTGATGCCCTGCCGCCTAAAGTAGCTGTAAGTTCATCAAACATTTGTTCATAGTTGGTAAGCTGACGCTCTTCGGGTAAATACCATGCAGCACCTAAAGCTTTGCCTCTTGGTACTATAGTTACTTTAATGAGCGGGTGAGCGTGTTCAAGGAGCCAACTAATTGCAGCATGGCCAGCCTCGTGATAAGCAATTATCTTCTTCTCGTTTGGCGAGATGATCTTATTTCTTTTTTCAAGTCCGCCAACAATACGGTCAATCGCATCAATAAAATCCTGTTTCTCAATAACATTTTTATTTCTGCGGGCTGCTATAAGTGCGGCTTCATTACAAACGTTAGCAATATCAGCACCTGAGAAGCCTGGAGTTTGTTTTGCAAGGAAGTCTTCATTAGCATCTGCAACAGTCTTAAGAGGTTTCATGTGCACTTTAAAGATCGCCTTACGCTCTTCAATATCAGGTAATTCAACATTAATCTGTCTATCAAATCTACCTGCTCTCAATAGTGCCCTATCTAGGATATCAGCTCTGTTAGTTGCTGCAAGAATGATAACACCAGCATTTGTAGCAAAACCATCCATTTCAGTCAGCAGCTGATTAAGAGTATTTTCTCGTTCGTCGTTGGCGCCTGTTATTTGGTTTCTTCCACGGGCTCTTCCAATTGCATCAATTTCATCGATGAAGATGATACAAGGGGCTTTTTCTTTAGCCTGTTTGAATAGGTCTCTTACACGTGAAGCACCAACTCCCACGAACATTTCAACAAAGTCAGACCCTGAGAGTGAGAAGAATGGAACTTTGGCTTCACCTGCAACAGCTTTAGCTAGAAGAGTTTTCCCGGTACCCGGAGGGCCTACTAACAAAGCACCTTTAGGTATTTTACCACCCAAAGTGGTATATTTCTTTGGATTTTTAAGAAAGTCAACGATTTCCATAATCTCAACTTTTGCCTCCTCAAGTCCGGCTACATCGCTGAAATTAATGTTTACATGAGTATCTTTATCGAAGAGCTGGGCTTTTGATTTGCCAATATTAAAAATCTGGCCTCCACCACCTGAGCCACGACTCATCATACGCATAAGGAAGAACCAAACCGCAACCAAAATAATTATAGGCAACAGCCATGAGAAAGCATCGGTCCAGTTTCTTCTGGTTTCATTATCAAGATAGATCTGTTCAGCAGAACCTTCCTGTATTGCAGCAAAGTCACGCTCAAAGTTTTCAACCGAACCTATCTTATAGATATATTGCGGACCTGCAGATGTGCCAAAAGTTTCGCTAGGCTGAACATCCTTATATGCCGAAAGCTTAAGTGAATCAGATTTAATGTATATTTCAGCAAACTCCTTATTTACAAGGACCACTTTACTAACATGATGCGACTGAATCATTCGCTTTACTTCACCCCAACCAACTTCTTTGGTTGTAGTATTCCAGCTCATCATTTGCATACCAATAATGAGAACCGCCAGAATACCATAAATCCAATAGTAATTAAACTTGGGCTTTGGTGTTTTAGGTTTGTTCTCTCCGTTTCCCGGTTTTGTATTTTTATTTTGATCCATGGTTTTAATACTATGCTTGTGCTGATGTATTCTTCTTAGTACGTTTTGGCTTTACTACTTCAGGATTTAACTCACTAATTGCAGCATCTGCCCACAAATCTTCAAGCTTATAATAACGCCTGTTGGGTTCCTGAAATATATGTATCACAACATCAACATAATCAAGCAAAATCCATTCGGCATTCTCAAAACCTTCTTTTTTCCATGCATTTACTCCAACTGCCTTTTTTATCTCTGCTTGAACAGAGTCGGAAATGGCTTCTACCTGAGCTCGTGAATTACCATGACAAACAAGAAAAAAGTCGGCAACAGCATTTTTTATATCTCGCAAATCAATTTTTACAACGTTTTCACCTTTTTTTTCAAAAACTCCTTCAGCAGCAATTGAAACCAACATTTCTGAAGCAGTTTTGACTTTTTTTGATACCATAGGCTATATTTAATTTTACTTTTGCAAAGTTAGTTAATTTATTAAGCATAAAAAATCTGCCGTGTGGCATGATCATTATGCAATATAATTAGGTATCAACAATTGTACCGATTTAATGTTGTTTTATGTCTATTTCACAAGTATTTCCTAATTATTTGTTAATTGAATTGCCCGAAACCGATTCAACCAATTTATACGTGGAAAGCATACTCAATAATGTTGTAATTAACGAAGGATCAATATTTTATACACATCAACAAAAGAATGGTATCGGACAAGGTTCAAATGTCTGGGAGAGTGAACCTTTTAAGAATATTACCGCCTCTTTGGTAATAAACCCTACTTTTTTACTTGCTGTTGATCAATTCTATCTAACCATAGTGGCCTCATTATCAGTTTGCGACACAGTAAATTCGCTTCTGGGTGATGATATTGCAGTTGTTAAATGGCCAAATGATATATATTGCAACCACAAAAAAATAGCAGGTTTACTTATAAAAAATCAGGTTATTGGCTCATCAATTGCTACAGCTATCGTTGGATTGGGGTTAAACGTTAACCAGCAGTATTTTCACCATGCACCTAATGCTATTTCTTTAAAAATATTATCTGATAAAGATTTTGATTTATCGGTTGTCATGTCAAAATGGCATGAATCGTTTGCATTTTATTATGACATGCTGATAAAAAACCGTCAAGCACTGACCGACAGATATCTTTCTAACCTCTATCTTAAAGATAGCCCACAAATGTATTTGATAAATGATGTAAGTGTAAGTGCCACAATAAAAGGTATTGATCGCTATGGGCGATTAATACTTCTTAATGATGATGGCAGAAAATACGTTTGCAGTTTAAAGGAGGTTGTTTTCCCCTTGCTCGGGTAATCTTGTTTCACACTCTTCTTTAATTTTAACTGCCAGGATGTTAACAAAGTTAGCCAAAGGTTTGGAGGCTATCATTTTCAACATCATATTCAGGTCAGCATTCAACACGAGCGAAACTATAGTGGTATTTACATCTATCTCCTTAAGGTGGCAATTCAGATTGAAGGCGAAAGGCGACTTACCCTCCGATACTATCATTATATGACTATAAGGTATCTTCTGCTCAAAGCGCATACCAAGGGTTGCCATATTTTGGATATTGAAGCTACAATGCTCTCCATCAGTTTGCCAGTCACTAACCTGAGGTGGCATAATGTTTTCGAAATTTCTGAAATCGGAAAGCAGATTAAAAATAAGTTCTTTGTTACGATTTACAGTAACATCTTCGCTTTTGAATGTCGTCATAATTTACGGGTTTATCTACCCCATCCTTCAGGATTTTCACGCCAGCTAACAAGCGAAAGCTTGTCTGATTCTTTAATATACTTCATTTCAAGCGCATACTTGATGAGATGGTTGTAATCTGTTAAGGTACGAAGTATAACATTTTCCTTCTTGAAGTTCTTTGCTGCCGACTCCAAACCGTATGTAAATATTGCTACCATGCCTTTAACGTTGCAACCTGCATCACGAAGAGCCTGAACCGCTGCCAAACTGCTTTGTCCGGTAGATATTAGGTCTTCAACAACGACAACCGATTGCCCTGATTCAACAACACCCTCAATTTGATTTTCCATGCCGTGAGCTTTTTTCGAAGATCTCACATAGGCAAATGGTAATCCTAAATCCTGTGCTACCAAAACTCCATGAGCTATTGCTCCTGTTGCAACGCCGGCTATTAGATCAATTTCGCCAAATTCTTCACGAATCATTTTCGCAAACTCTTGTCGTATGTACGTCCTTATCTTAGGATATGACAATATTTTACGGTTATCGCAGTAAATTGGCGATTTAATTCCGGAACTCCATGTAAATGGATTGTTATTATCTAACTTTATTGCCTTAATTTGCAATAAAAATTCCGCTGTTTCAAGCGCGATTGTATCATTATTACCCATGCAGCAAATGTACAAAGTTTTTGTCTATAACAAACTAATTATACTCACTAACCAACCTTCAAACAATTTGATTAACCAACCTTACAATATTGTAGAGGTAAGCAACAGAAAATCAATCAAGGATGCCTATCATCAATTTATCAACAACCGGTTGGATCAAATTCTTATACTATATAACAAAGAAAACGAAAAAAGATTGCTTGAAGAATTTATTTCTTTGTTCTGGTACGTGGAGGCTGCCGGTGGACTAATTTTTAACAGTAAAAATGAACGTCTTTTCATTTATCGTTTCGGCAAATGGGATCTTCCTAAAGGTAAGATTGAGAAGGATGAAACTCATGAGGAAGGTGCAATTAGAGAAGTGCAGGAAGAAACAGGTTTAAAGGAGGTGAGCATAGTATCGGAATTACCATCTACCTTTCATATTTTCGATCATAAGGGTAAGAAAGTTCTTAAGCGAACCTATTGGTATAAGATGCTATATACAGGTAACGATGAGCCAAAACCTCAACTTGAAGAGGAGATTACTGACGCTGTTTGGGTAAGTGATAGGAATATTGATATGGTTCTGAATAATACTTACTTATCCTTACGAAGTCTTCTGGAAGAGGATGGAGTATAGCTTTGTATCAAGATGAATAAACTCTTGGTAAAAGGTATTTCTTTATCAAAAAAGTATACTTTATCAGGGCAGTTTCAATTTATCAGGAATAAAGGCACTTACATTGCCACCATTCTTGTATACATCCTTGACTATCGACGAATTTATGGATGTGAATTCAGGACTCGACAATAAGAAGATAGTTTCTATTTCATTGAATAACTTTTTATTTACCTGCCCTACTGTCCTCTCAAACTCAAAGTCAGCCGAAGTTCTTAATCCTCGTAAAATATACTGTGCATTTACCTTTCGGCAATAATCAACTGTTAATCCTGAGTATGAATCTACTTTAATGGTTGGGCAATCGGCAAAAGTTTCCTGCACCCAACGAACTCTATCTTCAATATTAAATTGACTTTTCTTTTCAATATTTTGACCGATAGCTATTATAATTTCGTCAAAAACAGGAATAGCCCTCCGAATTATATCCTCATGACCAAGTGTAATTGGGTCGAATGATCCGGGGAAGACAGCTCTCTTTATCATGCTGAAAAATATTAGGGATTGGTTCTGATACAGTTATAATGCTACTTTGATTCTTTCTATGGTGAGTTAAAGATAGAGAAATTAACACTGCCATATTTTCTATGCCGGTGAAATCCTTCAAATTCACTGAAATCATATTTTGATGAGTGTTCAATTATAAGCCAACCATCTTCTTTCAATAACCCACGTTCAAAAACCAAACGCGGTATTACTTCTATCCCCTCAAGTTCATAGGGTGGGTCACAGAAAATAATATCATATTGGTTGTTAGAGTTTGCCAAAAACTTAAAAGCATCAGAACGAAAAGCCAATACTGCTTCAAAATCAAGTTCTTTAGCAGTAGTTCTTATAAAATCAACGCAACGCAACTCGGTATCAACGCTTGTTACACCCAAAGCACCTCTTGATGCAAATTCATAAGTAACATTTCCTGTGCCTGCAAAAAGGTCAAGTACAAAAATATCAGTCAAATCAAAGTTGTTAACCAATATGTTAAATAATCCTTCCTTAGCCATATCGGTTGTAGGCCTTACCGGCAGGTTCTTAGGCGCTTTAATTTGTCTGCTTTTATGTGTTCCGCTTATAATTCGCATAATCGTGTGTTGAATAGATCAAGATATTTAACAGTTTCAACATCATTAAGTGCATAGCTTATGTTGATATTTTCGTCTGTCTTTAAAGTTTGTACCTTTTTAATATACTTTTTTAAAAGCTTATACACCGGCGATTTACTATCTATATTTCCACAAAGGTTCACCTCTGCCTTTTCCTGGTTAATCTTCAACTGGTCAATCACAAAGATTGTGAAATACACTATATCCTCTGCCGATTTACAGTTAAAGTTATTGCAAAACTTAAGTCTGCCATTACTAAAGTAAACAATATCAAATGAATCCTTGTACAGATTAAGAAAAAGCAATTCATTTAAGTTGTTGCGGAATCGTCTGAAAAGCATATTTACAAAAGCCGCAATTCCAGGCACAACACATGCAGATGGAAAGAAATCATTAACAATGTTAATATAGCCTTTGTGAGTTGCGTATATCAATTTTGCTTCATCCGATAGCAAATTAACTACTTTAAGTTCTTCATCAGGAGAAATGAAATGGACAAAACCGAAGTATTCTTTAGTTTCATGTTCAATAAATAAAGCAGTTGGAATAATCGTATACTTTGTGGTAGGTACTATTACAACTGTTTTATTGAAATTCATTTTTAGCAAATCATGACCGGCGATATGCTTATACATATCGGCCATACCGTTTAAGGGCACTGATTCGAATCCGATGAACTGAAGCGTTTCAGCGTTATGCACTGAAAAAACAAGTCCATCAGATTGAAGCCTGATGGACATGTTATATTCTTTATCTGATGATATGTCAAATAAACGGTCAAAGCAGCTTACTTTAGAGCTAATACCGGTCATGTTGACTTGTTTATTCCCAATTCCCGTCGGTTGTTGCTTCGGTAAGCGAACCCATTTTAATACCCGGGAATTTGTTTATATTTTGTTGACGTGCTTTAAGATTAACAACATCTTGCTGGTCAAGGTCATTCAAGTACACTTCGTAAGGAATAACAACTTCAATAACACTCACCATAACTCCACCTTTATCAATTTTGGCAGTCTTCATTTCAAAACGTTGACCATCTGAGAAAGGTATAATGGCAAGGTCTTCAATTTTGAAATTAGTTCTCTTTGAATAAAGCGAGTCGGCAATATTAATATAACCAACTGTATCACTGATACTTTTTGTGAAGGTAGTATCATTTGGGTCAGCAATAATCTTAACAACCGGTATCTGACCTGTTTTCAAGAAATTGACAAGCGTATCGAAACTTGATGTATAAGCATTGTTAAAGTGCTTATAGAAAGTTTGAGCAGTTCTTATATCTTTTAATCTGTTCACTATCTGCTCGTTTCTTCTGTTCACTTCTTCCTGAAAACGAACCGGACGCATGATTGATGAGTAGAGGAAATAGCTTAAAACAATGATAGCAACGCCTAAAGCTATTTTAAAGATTGTATTTTTCATAGGATTTATTTTTGCCAATGCAAATGTATAATATTTTTTGAATGATTATTCTGTCGAAGTACACAATTTAATCGTTTCACTTTTTTTGAGTAATTAAAACACTTTAGTTGTTATGTTATTGTATCATGTTGCAAAATTTTGGCACGTTATTAGTTATATTTGCCAGAAAGTAATTAATCACAAATTTTTAAAACAGAAAAATGAAGATGAAAATCAAACTTTTTGCCGTTAGTATTATGGCGGTTATTTCACTAAATTCATTTGCCCAAACTAAAGATGATGCCGTAAACGCTTATAACAAAGCTGTATCACTTGCCTCAACTGATTTAGAGCAAGCTGTAGATGCTATGAAAGAATCAGCAGAAATTGCCTCAAAAGTAGGAGCTGATACTATTGGACAAATGGCTCAACAACAAATACCTACCCTCCAGTATAACTACGCAACTTCATTATATCGCGACAAGAAAGTTGAGGAAGCTATTGATAACTTTAAACTGGCTTATGACTATTCAGTTCAGTATAATGATGCCGGAACTAAAGCCAAAACTGCCGATCTTCTGCCGAAATTATATCTTGCCAAAGGTGTAAATGATTATAAAGCAGGCAAATTTGATGCTGCTGTTGAGAGTTATGATCAAGCTCTTCAATATGATTCAACTCTGGCACGTGCCTGGTTAAATATGGGTGTTGCATACTCCAAACAGAATAAAGAAACCGAGATGCGTACTGCATACGATAAGGCTATAACAACAGGTCTTTCAACGAATGATGAAAAAACTGTTGAAGCTGCCCGTAAAGCTATTAGTGATGATTTATTAATTAATGCTAATAAGGCATTTAAGAAAAATGACTTCAGCACAACAAATGCTTTACTCGATCAGGCTATTCAGTATACCGATTCAAATACAGAGGTATTTTATCTTAATGCTGTTGCTTTAAACAAATTATCAAAGTTTGATGAAGCTATTACTATGGCAGAGAGAGGATTAGCTGTTGAAGAAGATAACGCTACCAAGAAAGCACGTTTCTTCTTTGAATTGGGTAATGCTCAAGCAGGCAAAGGTGATACTGCTAATGCTTGTGCTTCATACAAAAAAGCTGCCGTTGGACCATTTGCTGAATCAGCAAACTACCAGATCAAAACTGTACTCAAGTGCAATTAATCTAATTGAAATATTGCTCTATATATAAGGAGCGGGAACTTTATGGGTTTCCGCTCCTTTTTTTTTACCTTGTCATTTAATCATATCCTGTTTAGCAGAAACATCAGGCTCTCTAATAGCACTCCCTTAAAATTCTTTATTTCACTCAAGTCAATTTGCACATTAAAGATAATTGTGTTAAATTTGCATCATGGTTATGTTATATTTACCCCACGGTTACGTTATCTTTACCTTTCATTTACCCTAGGGGTAAACATATAGTATGAATGTAGTATTTTTTACATAGCCTTGATACGAATTACTCTCCTATTAAATCGAGCATAATAGTTTTGTTTATCCTGGGATGTGAATGTGTTAACTCATCACATAACCATTACAGGAGTAATTAATAACTTACCGTAAAGAATCATTAAACAATTGGGATCACTGCAAACAATCAAGTGCAGTATTTGCAAGTTTGATTTAACCTGTTTTTAGAAAGGATAACCTACAGCAATGTTGAAGATCAGATTCTCACGACGCCACTTTCCACTACCGAAATTGATTTCATCAAATACCCATCGCTCATTCTCAGGTCTGTAAGGTTTCCTTAGAGGCATTGCTACATCAACTCTTATCAGGAAAAATGAAAGATCAACGCGCAGCCCAAGTCCCGAGCCAATGGCTATTTCTTTCATGAATTTATTGGCTTCAAATTTTCCGCCAGGCAGGTACTCGTTTTCACGCATCAGCCATATATTCCCTGCATCGGTAAAGATTGCTCCCCTTAACACGCTAACTATTTTAAATCTATATTCTGCGTTTAGCTCTATGCGTATATCACCCGATTGATCAAAATAACCCGTACCAATAGAGTCGGGTATGTTATAGGATCCCGGACCTAAAGACCTGGGCAGGAAGGCTCTCACGCTGTTAGCACCTCCGCTGAAGAATTGTTTTGAGTATGGCATAACAAGCGAGTTTCCGTAAGGTATGCCTGCTCCAAGAATTATTCTTGTGGCAAATGTGCTTTCGCGACTAAAATTCCTGTAATACCGTGAATCGGTTGATATTTTAGAGTATTGAGAAAATCTGGAGTTGAATATCTTATATGGCCGCTCATCAGTAGATGCTTCGCCGGTAAATGTTCTGTGTGCTAATGATAATAGATTTCCTGAAACATCAAGCATTACCTTGAAGTAGTACTGGTCATCTTTGGGTAGTCCGGTTAAAGTATTATATGTGTAGGAAGCTGTTGAACCAAATGTGAATTGTTCCTCGAAACTTCTTCGCAGATAAGGATTACGCCTTAATACTGAGTCGAATGCAGCAGTTTTATTTTGCAATTTCGCGAAATTAATAGCAACAGGATTAACTTCATACTCTGAACGCTCACTGTCGCGCCATATATATCCATAAGTAAAGTTGAGCCCTAACATATCGAAGTACTGTACTCTATGAAGAAGAGTAAAGTTTACGTCGAACTTTGTCTTTGGCACATTAAGTGTTGATTCGTGTTTTATCCTGATTGGCGTCAGAAATCTGGGGGTTATAAGAGTTATACCTGCACCTGCTTCCCATGAATTAAAACCTTTTTGCGGACCGTTTAACTGTGTTTCATAGGCTCCATTAAATGTTAAAATCAATAGCTCTGCACCTCTGAACAGATTTCTGTTGGTAAAACTTGCCCTCAAAGCAGGACCAGTGTAATTATTTGATTTTGTCGATACATCAAAATCTACCTTCAATGTTTTAGGTAATAATTGAGTCAGGGAGATTTCAGCATCAAGCAAGTTCCTTCCATCAATCACAGTGTCGTTAAACTTGATATTCACAAACTTAAACACACCCATAGCCATCAATCTACTGATTGTAAGGTTATGGTTATTTTTACTGTATAAATCACCTTCCTTTAGACGGATATAACGATTTAATGATTTGTGTTTAAAATTGTTAGTTCTCTCTACAAAGTAATAGTTATAGTCATAAACGGTATCCTTAGCAGGCTGCCTGCTTTTGCGGGTTAGTGAATAACCCGGGATTACGAATATCCTATTCAAAGTATAAGTAGATAAAGCCTTAGCGGGTGCATCGGGCTTCACATCAAGCAATAAATTAATTTGTCGTGAGCCTACTGTGGTATCAGCTTTGAAAACTAATAAGTCAGGATTAAAATAGAAATACCCTATGTTCTTTAGTTCACTATCCACTCTTGCTCTTTCATCAATTAAAAGGTCAAGATCATAACGATTACCCTGTTTAATTAATGAGCCATCAGCAACCTTTCTAATAGCAACACTTAAACTATCATTACCATCAGGATATCTTACTTCATTTATAACATAGGGAGTACTCACAGTTGCCAGGTAGTTAATTTCGGCTTTCTGCCCCGACTCATTAACTTCATGATCAACTTTACTAACAAAATAACCCATGTTATTAAGCCTGGCTTTCATTAGATCAGAAATCAAGTATGGATCGGCGTCACTTAATAACACAGGAGGTTCACCAAGTTTTGTTTTAATCCATTTTTTAATGCCCTTGTTAGCATCTTCGCCGGCAACATTATAAAACCACAGTCGCATTCGCATACCAAGGAACTTACGGTTTGGTTTTGGCCTGCTTATTCCTTCAAGTTCATTCCTTATGCTCTTTGGTTTTACATTGCCCTTGGCATCAACTTTTACATTAGCGCCTGTGTAAAGTATCTCGCCTGTCGGAAGGTGTTTAGTGTTACTACAGCTATAAAGCAGTGCTATACCAATAATTATAAAGCATAGTAGTTTAATCGTTCTCATCAGTGCTTTGATTTTGGTTACTTAGCTGCTCATTGCGCTTTTCTCTTAATTCTCTTAACTTTTTTTCAGAGGTGAAAAGCTGTCTTAATCTTCTGAAATCACGAGAATAAATTATACCTACACCAGTATTAATGAGTTCTCCCTCAATTGGATTCTCATATTCTATTCGCCTGAAACCTTTAAGCCTATATCTGCCATTTGGGGTTAGTTTATACTCAACATTCACATTGCCTGCAATTTCACTCGCATTGTTATTTCTTGCTCTCTCACCTTCCAGCTCAACATTCCCTCCCACTTGTACCGACACTCTATCATTGAGAAACTGCTTTGATACTCCAATCTGCAGTTGGGTTCTGCCCTCTTCTGTTCCCGAAGAGTAATCTTCAAAAGAGTTAACTCCAATGTCAAGATCAACACCTTTTATGTATTTCTCTGATAGTGCGCTGAATTGTTGGGTGAGAAGCTTACTTGCACTTGTTCTTGTGGCCGACTCAACCGTTAATGGGGCATTGCCCGTTTCAAAAGGATCCTGTCCAAGGAAACGGTTTAAAGTAAGCAATGCAAAAACTTGTTTGTTAAGTTGCGATTCGTCAGTTTTCAACTCATTAAGTCGTGCATTTACAATACCTCCAAGTGCACCTTTTTCATCCTCAGGCTGATCAATATCAAAACTAATTTGTGGTTTAGTTAATTCACCTTCCATTTTTAAATACACCAGAAATGTAAGCAGATTCCGCGATCCACCTATTGTTGATTCATCCATTCCTTCTATTTGATCCTGCACTAAGATCATAGGCGATGTTCGAACTCTATAAATAGCTGTAAGATCAACATTCGCATCCATGATATCGCCGTTCCATGTAATGTAACTGCCTTCACTAATGTTGAAACGACGCCTTATAAATTCATTAAGGGTGATATTGTACCCACCATCATTAATATCATACCTGCCTGTAAGATTCATTTGACCACCTGGATTTAGTGTAAAATTCAAGGTTCCGTCGCCACTAACATAAAGCGAATCACCGGCAACAGGGTCAACAAGCATCTTCAATATAGCATCTGGTTGAAATGAGATTGATGCTCTAAGTGTAATACCTTCAACATTTGACACCGTTCTGATAGCTGTATCACTTATGGCATACTTGCCACTTGAAACAAGGCTGTCGGTAAATATCACAATCCCTTCATGCTGGTTCAATGACATTTGCGATTCGGGCATCACGTATGTGACCGAAGTACCATTATTTAATCTCACTCGCATGTCAATGACAGGGCTTGCTGGTGTACCGGTTACATGAATATCACTGTCAATTATTGCTTTACCATAAACAGGTAAACCGCCATTGCCACGAGCAGAGTTTAGTGCAAGGAAGTTATTGCTGTTAACTCTTATATCAAATTGCGGCGATTGCAAATTAGCAAAGTCAATGTTACCACCTATAACAGCAGTATTATTTAATGTATCAATAAGCGTAATATCGTTTAATGTAAGTCGCCTGTCTCTTATGTCGATAGTATTATTGCTCATACGAAGATAAGTGTTGGCATAAGGAGCATTAAAGGCTACATCATTAAATACAAGTTGCCCTGTAATTGAAGGGTCATCGGTAGTTCCTCTTAAAGCAACTTCACCATTTAAATATCCACTGGCTCTTGAAATTTGACCGAAGGTAAAAGATTCTATTGTCGACATGTTTAATCTCTGAATATCAGTATCCAGATTTAACACTCCCACGCTATCCGATGCACTATAATATCCATCAATAGTAAGACCATTATCATAGCCCGATAATTCAAGTTTTACATCAAATCGCTCGGGCGAAACACTATTGTCAGCTAACAGTAAAAGGTTACCTACAGGCATTTCCATAAACTGCAAACTATCAATCTTTAAATCGGAAGTGAAAGCTGAAACGCCATTAACATTCAGCAAAGTGAAGTTCCCATTAAGCAAGCCTCTCACAAGTTCCTTTTCTTTTTCAACTATCTGAGATAAATTCGATAATCTGAATTGCTCGAATTTTATCTGCAAAGGCACATAATCACCAGGTTGTGTTAAAATTGAAACAACCTGATCTTCACCACTCAGTATAACCCTCTGAGCATCGAGCCCTTCATCTGAAAATGTAATTATGTTATCAGGATCAAGATGCCACGCTGTATTATTCAACACAATTGGCTCTCTCATAATGAGAGTATACCTATCAGCGTATTTGGTAAAAAGACCTCCGGTTTGCAGAACGTTGAAAGTATCAGCTTTATAAGCACTTAAATTATAAGCTATCTTATTGTCTGATATATCTCCATGGAGATCAAATCGTTCAAGAGCGAATGTGTTGTTAGATATTTCGGTTACATGAAAATGGTAATCGAGTTTCTCATTGTCAGTGTCCACTATAAATGAAAGACTATCAATAAAGATACCCGAATAATCAATCATAGGTATATCAGCACGAGCCATTAGTTTGTTATCCTCACTATTAAAGGTGCCTGATAAAGCCAACGGTTCGAATCTGTTGAGATTGGGAATCAGATTCTCACATATTGTGTTAGGATCTTGCATGGTAATACGGAAGTCGAAATGTTGAGGTTTGTGTTGTGCATAGTGCTCAACATCCATACTGTCGGGCGAAAGCTGATAATATCTGTTAAGGAAGTAGGAAATAGTCCCCGCAAGCTCCTGAACATATATTTGACCTGTGAAAGATGCATTAAGGAACGAGGAACGTAGTTTTATATACGAAGAATCGTAATCGTATGCCGATTCAATTATAATTGAATCAACCGGACAATTAAGATTATTTTTTTCGATTTCAACGCCGTGTATTTTAATAGTTCCCAACGGGTTAGGGCCAAATCTCTTGGCAAGGTCTGATGAAATAGCACCTTTTACATTGAACTCATCTTCCGAAAGGTTAAGAGCTTTCAAATTTGCTCTTTCGAGATTCAGATCGAAAAGCAAAGCCAAACTATCAGGATTCACGTTAACGTAGCCGGTGTAGTTAAATGCAAGGTTTTCATCATCAATCCATAACTCACCATGAAATGATCTGTTATTGATATATCCTTCGAGGTTAAGATCTCTGTATACATATTGATTATAAAATGCATCGTGTACAGAAGCCTTAACTTCAGCACTCATGCTATCAGGTGAAAACCCTATACCATTAGCATTGAATGTTAAGTTAACAACACCAAGAGTATCAGGCTGCATCATCAACTTTCCAAGATCGAAATCCTCAACCTTAACCTCAGCACGATAGTTTGTTTCGATGTTGCCTTTTGATGGATTCATCTTAACATTTGCAAATATATTTCCATAAGAACTTCTCAGGTTTACATTACTGTTAAAGTTCCTGATGTAGCCTATAAAGCCGCCTGATACATCCACGTTTTCGGGCACTGAAATATTATCAGGTATGGTTGATCTCTGTATGTATGAGAAAAGATCGGAGCGGGTAGTTTTAAATCTAAAACGATCAACCGATGCATAAAGTCGCTCTGTGTCAAGTAGATTTTTGATGTTACCATTTACAGCAATTGAAGTTGACCTGTTATTTCTTATTAATAGATCAGTAATGCTTAAATCGGCCAAAGTTCCTGTAATATTACCGTCAATCATAATTGCCTCTGATGGGCGTAAATTTAACTGCGGATTCTTAGCCAGGTCAGGCATAAAATAGAGTACATCAGTAGCTCCTATTGAACTGTTTTCAATTGAAATATTCAGAACCACCTTTTCAAGTGAATCAGTTAATGCAGCTATTGAACTGAAGTTAGCTTCAATATGATCGGCTATTCTGGTGTGCGGAGTAACTATATTAAGGTCAGCAAGAGTAATATTGGTTGTATCATACGAAATACGTGAGGAGAATTCTGTTAAGCTAAATCCACTTTTCTCTTTCAAATTTAGTTCATTAAGACTCAGTTTGATCAAACCTGGTGTTACGTATAAGTCATCGGCCTGCAGATTAAAGTCACTCACAAGCAGATTATTAAAATCAATACCATTGGTTTTGGGAACCGAATCGTAATTAACAACCATTAGGTTATTATCAGTTAACCTAAGCTCCTTTAAGGTAAATATCCATTCAGGAGTTGCAGTTTGTTTCTCTATTCCCTGCTTTTGGACAACTTCAGCCACAATAGTGTCAAACTGCTGCGGCTTGGTTTGGGTAAACTTAATTTGTGAATTTGCAAGAGTGAAGATATCAATAGCAAAGTGCTGATTAACAAGATTGAAGGTGTCAATATTAGTTTCTAATCTTCCTAACATTGCACTAAGTTCATTACCTGCAGCAGGATCAGTATAATTAACACTAAGATTATCAAATAGAATCCTTTTTACACCTAGATCAGGCATTTGAGAACTTGTAGTATCACTACTCTTCTCTAATGGAGGTGTTTGGTACAAACTGACCGAAGAGTTGAGCAGTTCGATTTCATCAACCTTAAATACCATCTTGTTAAGGTTAAAGTCATCGAAACCGGTATTAAACTCTCCAATGTACACCCTCGCATTAACACCAGCAATTGTATCAATATAAAGGAGGCGTATATCATTAAGACTTATATTACCAAAAGTTATCTCGAATGAACTACTTTCACCGGTAACTGTATCAGATGTAGTATCAGAGGCAAAAGCTTCAGGTATATAGCTGAAATTATACGCTGTATCAGGATACATCCTGATAACTCGAGCTGTTATTCCATCGAGGCTTACTGAATTAAAGTTAAGTTTGTTTTTAAGCAACCCAAACATATTAACTCCTACATTTACTTCTTTGGCAAAGAGTAAAGTATCGTTGTTAACATCAGGAATATATAGTCCTTTAATGTTTACAGTTTTCGGAAAGCCGATTGAAACAGACTCAAGAGTAATGTTAGGATTAACCTTGGTTTTAAGGTATGAAACTGCTTTTTGAGCAGCGAAGTTCTGCACTACAGGCAATTGCAAAGCTATCACTACAATAATAAGCAGTGATAGCAAGCCGACAAATACCCATAGAAGAATCTTTAGAGGTATGCGGATCCATTTTTTATCAATATTGAGTTTCTTCATCTAATATATCAAGTGGATGATTCGCAGGTCCGTTAATTACTTCACCTAATACACTAAACCTACTGCCATGACAAGCACAATCCCATGTTTTTTCTACATTATTCCAACTTACTGTACACCCCATGTGAGTACAGGTTGCCGAAACAAGATGCAACATTCCACGCTCATCTCTGTATGCCCCGGCTTTTTGTCCGTCGAATTCTACAATTGCTGCATCATTCAATGCAATTGAAGCAAGATTAACTGAACCCGGATGATCGGGTCTTGTTTTGTAATACTTTAATAAGGTTCCAATAGTTTCTTTGAAAAAGATTTTGCTTGCCTTGAGATTAAAACGGCCCGGCTTATAAATACTTTCCCATTCGTTTTCGTTACCTGCAATAAGATCTGCAACCAGTATACCTCCAATAGTGGAGTGGGTCATTCCATGACCTGAATCGCCAGTAATTACAAATATATTATCCTTATCACCTGCATTTCTACCTATAAAAGCCATTCCATCATAAGGCTCGAGAACTTGACCTGACCATCTGAATACAACTTCACCAATATCAAACCTCTCCCTGGTCCAGAATTCAAGATTTGCATATCTGTCGATTTCAGAATAATTACCCATAATTCCTGTTTTATGATCTTCACCACCAACAATAAGCAAGTCATAATCAATATTATATGGCTGTGTTCTTACATAATGGTATGGTGGTGTATCTTTATCAACATTCATATCGCCGGTATCCCACCATAAAACTTCAGGAAGATAGTTCTTTTTCACCAAAGCACCGATAGCGTATGTACGATAGGCATATTGCTTCATTGGCAGTATGTACTTACTGTTTATCGGACTGTTAGTAGCAACAACAATGAATTTGGCATCAACCCTAAAGCCGTCGGATGTGGTAACCCCATTCTCATCAATTGATTCAACATGAGTACCTGTATAAATAAAACCACCTTTAAGAGTAATCGCTTCAGCGAGTCCGAGAAGATACTTCATAGGATGAAATTGCCCCTGATTATTAAACTTCAAGGACTTAATTGGTTGCATTTTCATACCAGGTATTTCATCTACCCACTCAACATCAGCACCTGCAGCTAAGGCAGCATTATACTCTTTATCTAAAGTCTCAAGCGTATCGGAGGCATGCGCAAACAAATACCCGGGCACCCTTTTAAAATCACAGTCGATATTTTCATTCCTGACAGTCTGTTCTATAAAATCGATTGCTGCACTATGACTTTGATAGATCAATTTAGTATTGTCTTTCCCAAAAATGTTCTCGAGACTGAAAAATCTATCATCGAGTGCACTAGCAAGGTGTGCAGTTGTTCGCCCTGTTTCACCACTTCCTAAGAACCCATCTTCCAAAAGTACAACCGAGAATCCCCTGTTCACTAGGTTATAAGCAACGCTTATTCCTGCCAACCCTCCACCAACTACAACAACATCAGTTTTTGTGTTCACTATTAGCGGTAAGTACTGACGCTCAGCTCTATTCTCAAGCCAGCATGAAAGATGTTCTCCTGAAGTATTTCGACCTACTTCAAGCGGATTTGTTTCGCTTTCCATAATATTGTTTTTGTAATATTTATTGAAATACAACAACAATATCCCAACATGAGTTTTGTTGAATTCAACTAAAGGATAATAAAAATCTGCCGGTTAAGGAGTTTTCACTTGTTATCATCTTCGGGTTTAGTGATCCTTTTTCTAAGCTGGAATACTCGTCGCTTAAACTTATTATCGGGAGAAAAGTGTTTTTCTTCACCAATAAGATAACCATAAGGTTTAAGAGCTTCGATATTATCAAATGCGACTTTCAGCATCCCAACAAAAGGAAGTGCAAGCACCATTCCTACTACACCCCATATTAATGCACTGGTTACTAAAGCTATAATTGCGGTTAGAGGATTAATACTCACACTACTACCAACTACATATGGAGTAATAAAATTATTCTCAAGAAATTGGACGAAGATTGAAACTCCTAAAACTCCGATAGCTGCACTTAAATGATCTTTTGTAATAAGTGCCATAAGAACCGGAAGTACACTGCCTATTATTACTCCAATGTAAGGAATAATGTTGAGTATTGCGGCCAGTACCCCAAAAAGTATGGCGTGCGGCAGACCGAATAATAAATAGCCTGTTGAATTAAGAATGCTTAATATTACAATTACAATGAGAACACCTTTAAGATATTGCTGAGATACAGTTGATACTTTTTTTATTATATCAAGTGCATGTTCTGCCTGGTTTCCTTTCTTTAATGCGAGGTAGATGAAGTGCTCAAACTTATCTCTGTAGTAAGTTATAAAGAAAATAAAAATTGGTATCAATGCTGCAGAAGCAATAAAAGTACCTGTTGCAGTAAATAAACCCAACAAGATTTGCCCTGCCGATTGACCTACTGTGCTTATGCGCTCGTTTACCATGTTTTTAACTTCAACCTCCGAGTAGTTGAAATTCTGATGGATAAAGGCATAAAGTGTATCAATCTTCGCCGAGATTTGCTGATTCAATTTTGGCCAATCGGACACAAACATTAATACCTGACTGTAAAAGAAATAAATTAATCCGGAGAAAAGCGTAGCAGCAAATACCAAGCTTATAATAATTGCCACTCCCCTTGGTATTCTCCATGTTTCAAGCTTTCTCGAAATTGGTAAAAGCATGAACGAAAGCAACAATGAAATAGACAAAGGCAAAAGTACCGGACGACCAAGAATTAATGCAGCTATCAATATCCCGATAAATATGAGCTTTACAGTCAGGTCGTAAATAAAAGAATTATGTCGGTCAATGTTGTTAGGTTCCATCAGGTTATTCTTTCTTTTTTTTATCAGTTATTCCTATAACGTTTTTGATGCCTTCGAAAATTGTATGCCAGGTATAATGAAACATAAAGCGCTCTTTGTTTCTCACATAATGCATATTGCCAGATGTAGGTCTTTTGTTATCAAGATTACCGGAAGGTATAACAAGATTGTTGACTACAAAAACAGTTACCTTATCAATTAGTTTCTTAATACCTTTATTATCACTCTCCTTATTGATTTTAAGATTATGGTATACAAATTTAATTTTTCCGTTTGATTCATAATCATTTGCATCAAATGAAAAACTAAGCGTATCGATGGTGCCATCGGTTATCTTTATTCCTGTAATAGGCTCAATCATCTTATTTAGCTCAATCATAGGGAAATCAGTAAGATATGCTTTACAAGTGAACACCATTTTGCTTGTATTTAAAGGAAACGTATAGCTTGCATTAAGCTTCTGTTTATTCATTAACAAACATGTTGCATCAAATTGCATGTTCCTGCCTATGGATATGAGCAGTGAATCGTTAGTAAGTCCGGTAAGATGACCATTTATCTTGTTGAAAGTTATCCTGCCAGGTTTGGTCTTTCCTTCAGCTACCTCCTCATACGCAATAACAGAATTTATAACATTAATAGTATCAATTTGAATTTGTGCCGGCGAATTTAAGATAAGTGATTGTAAAGATTCGGGTCGTGCAAATTCTCTTTTATCATTTTTATCCCTATAGGCTGTCATGCTAAAGTCAGTAATATCTAGTGACTTAGACTTAAAACCATAGTATTCAAAAAACAGACGCAAATCAATTCTATTAAACTTAAGTTCTTTAGCGAAGATGTCGAATCTATCGGTTTGTTTACCTGCAATAGTTGCAAATTTTTTCTTACTATAATTAGGAATCACTCTAACAGAATCGAGTAATAACAGCGAATCGCTGTATAAAACCTTCATGTGTTTGATATCGAAGGTATATAAGCTGTCATTTGTGGTATACTTAAAATTATTCAAGAGCAACATTATAGAATCAGCTTTGAATAAACCGGGAATTCTCTCAGAGCTTTTATCGACCGAAAAGTTTATTATTCTATAATAGTTATCATTACTATATAATAATGGAGTTGAATCGCTCACGCTTTTAAATAGCTTAAGATCAAAATTCTCAACTTCGATCTTACTGATTTTTAATGACCTACTAAACGGCTTAATAACTTCATAAAGTGAAAAAGCGGTTGTATCTTCATCAATAACCTTTTCACCGCTGCCTCTATAAATGGTTAGTGAAGGATTGGTTAAATTGATAGCTTCAACTTCCGATTTCCGACTAATGATATACCTTAACACCTTTAAACCTGAGAATTTTATATCGGAAAACGAAACATCATAACTTAAGTCATCAGAATTATATTTATTAGGCTGTATTGCAACACCCTTAAATACTACCGACTGCTGTAAAATGCTCATATCGATATGATCAATAGTAAGTGAATACTGACCATTTGATTGATGCCTGAACTCTTTCTCAATACGTGTTTTAACATTCTTATTCAGGAAGTAAGAAGACGTGAAGAAATAAACACTAATAATAAGAAGGATCAGAAAAATCAGAAGAGAAATAATGACAATTCGCTTAGTTTTCATAGTTATCAATAACTATCATAACACTAAGAATAGTTTAAAGTTTAAGGTTCGCTAACCACTTATTTCCTTATAATCCGGAATATCAGGTAAAGCCGACAATTCACCTGTGGAGTAATCTACCTTCAGGCAAACATGCTTCAATCCATTTGAAATTAACAGAAAAGGCACTTGTAACGACAAATTATACCTTGCTGCCTGATACAAAACTTCCTCATCAAGTTTTACAGTAGGAGCTTTACACTCAACAATCATGGCAGGCTTGCCTGTTTGAGAGTAAATAAGGAGGTCGAACCTTTTTGGCAGTTTATTGACCATTAGTCCACGCTCTGATGCTATCATAGTTGCAGGAACACTTCTGTGTATTAGAAAAAAAGAGATAAGATGCTGCCTTACCCACTCCTCGTTTGTTAATGCAACAAACTTTCTTCTTAAAGGGTCGAAAATCTCGCTTATTCCGTTTGAATTACGAATCCTGAAATTAGCAGAAGGAAGATTTAAAGACACCATAAGGTTAATGATTAACAAATAAATTATTTATCAATACACAAAACAACGGCTGTATAAATACAATAACCACTCAAAACTACAACAATTTACTAATTTAACTAAATTTGCGGATAATAAAGCAACCGGCGGATAAGTGCATCATACATGAGAACAAAACAGGAAATTACAGAAAACTGGCTACCCCGATATACCGGAACAGCCCTTAATGAGTTTGGTGAATATATACTTCTAACCAATTTTCTGCATTATGTTGATTTATTTGCCAAATGGAATAACGTTGAAATAAAAGGTCTTACAAGATCAATGCCTAGTGCTACTGCGGGCGATATAACTATTATAAACTTTGGAATGGGAAGTGCCAATGCTGCTACAATTATGGATTTACTAAGCAGCATTAAACCAAAAGCAGTACTTTTTTTAGGTAAATGCGGAGGATTAAAACGCAAAGCGCAACTTGGAGACCTCATACTTCCAATAGCAGCTATAAGAGGTGAAGGTACATCAAACGACTATTTCCCTGCCGAAGTTCCTGCTCTACCGGCTTTTAGTTTGCAGAAAGCAACTTCAACTGCAATTCGGGAATTCGGGAGAGACTACTGGACAGGCACTGTATATACTACAAACCGAAGAGTTTGGGAACATGATGATGATTTTAAACAATACCTTCGCTCAATAAGAGCTATGGCTATCGACATGGAAACCGCAACGATTTTCACCGTAGGATTTCACAATGAGATACCAACAGGTGCTATTTTGCTAATATCCGACCAGCCAATGATATCGAGTGGAGTAAAGACAGATATAAGTGATTCGCTTGTTACCGAGCAGTTTGTTGAAACCCACCTTCATATAGGCGTGCAATCATTGAAACAACTTATTAACAACGGCTTAACCGTTAAACACCTGCGATTCTAATAGTATATGGCGGTTGATCATCAGAAAATAATTACCGATCTCTCGAAGAAGATCTTTTCACCGATTTACCTTTTGTGTGGGGAAGAACCTTTTTATATAGACCTTATTTCAGATTACATTGAAGATAACGTTCTCAGCGAAGCTGATAAGGAATTCAACCAATACATATTTTATGGCAGGGATACTGAGGCAGAAAAGGTTTTAGAAGCAGCAAAACGGTATCCTATGATGGCACCATATCAGGTTATCATCATAAAAGAGGCGCAGGATATGCGATCGCTTGAAGATCTTACCGTTTATGCTGAAAACCCTATTCCTACTACTATACTCGTTATTTGCTACAAGTATAAGAAATATGACAAGCGCAAATCGCTTGCAAAAGTTGTAGAAAAGAAAGGTGTATATTACGAATCATCTAAAATTTATGATGATAAACTGCCTGCATGGATCACCTCATTTGTTGCCACAAAGGGTTATAAGATTACTCCTAAGGCAGCAGTTTTATTAGGCGATTTTTTAGGAACTGATTTATCTAAAATCGCAAATGAAGTTAACAAACTACTTATTTTCAAACCCCAGGATAATACAATTACCGAAGACTTAATAGCAGCAAATATTGGCATTAGCAAGGATTACAACGTTTTTGAACTACAAGAAGCATTAGGCTCAAAAAATGTTGAAAAGGCATTTAAGATTGTTAATTATTTCAATTCAAATCCTAAGGAAAACCCTTTAGCAAAGGTGGTGCCAATGATTTTCTCCTTTTTCTCCAAAGTAGTAATATGCTCCCGACTTACAGATAAATCGCAGGGTTCGGTTGCATCTGCCTTATCTATATCGCCTTTTTTCGCCAAAGACTATGTTAAAGCATCAGGTAATTACTCTTACGATAAATTGGTTGAGATCATTTCAATCTTAAGAGAATTTGACCTTAAGAGCAAAGGATATGATGCATCGTCAGTTGATGATGCTGACTTAATGAAAGAGATGGTTTTTAGGATACTTCATTGACCTGATATAGTATAAGTCGCAAGGTACCTTTCACTTTAATTGAATAGTTTGGCAATCAGCTCGGAATACTTAGCGTTAATATTCTCTCTTCTGAGCTTCAATGATGGCGTTAGTTCGCCCGATTCGATAGTAAACTCTTCCGGAATAAGCTGAAAGCGCTTGATCTGTTCGGTGGCTCCAAAGAAATGGTTATACTTCTTCACCTCTTGCTCTATCCGTTTACGCACAATCTCATTTTTAACCATCTCATGATTAGTTGTGTATGTAATTTCTTTTTGTGCGCACCATGCTTGTAAAAAAGCAAAATCGGGTACTATAAGAGCGGCAGCAAACTTTTGATTTTCGCCTGTTACCATAAGTGCATCAATAAAAGGCGACTCTTTAAATTTATTCTCCAATAGTTCGGGGCTTATATATTTACCGAGTGAAGTTTTAAAAATCTCTTTTTTTCGCCCGGTGATCTTAAGATGGCCTCCCTCAGTTATAATACCAACATCACCGGTATGAAACCAACCATCTTCATTAATAGACTCTTTGGTTAGTTCAGGCTCTTTATAATAACCCAGCATGACTCCGGGACCTTTAACAAGAACTTCGCCATCCTCTGCAATTCTAACTTCGGTGTTTTTGAGGGGCTTTCCAACAGTACCAAACCTGATACCACCTTCTCCAAATTCATTAACTGCTACAACAGGAGAAGTTTCAGTTAAACCATAACCCTCAAGAACAGGAACTCCTGCCGCCCAAAATATCTTTGCCAGGCGTGGTTGTAGTGCTGCTCCCCCTGATACTACTACTTTGATATTATTGCCTAATGCCGCCCGCCACTTGCTGAATACCAGTCTATCTAATACTTTAAGCTGAGCTTTATAAAAAGCCGTATTAGCACCTTCTTCCTTAAAATGAAGACCATGATCAACAGCTCTGAAAAACATGAAGCGCTTAATACCTTTCAATTTTCGACCATTTTGAATGATCTTATCATATATTTTCTCAAGTAACCTTGGCACTGTAGTAATTATGTCGGGCTTTACTTCTCTGATGTTCTCTGCTATAACCGCAATACTTTCAGCGTAATACACTGAGATGCCACAATACTGGAACAAATAATTAAGCATACGCTCATAAATATGGCAAAGTGGCAAATAACTTAGCGCTTTTCCTTCTTCACCTACCGGTGGAATATGCTCAACACCTTTCATATTACTGATAATGTTGAAATGCGATAACATAACTCCTTTAGGATTCCCTGTAGTACCCGAGGTGTATATTATTGTAGCAAGATCATTTGTTTTTATGCTACGCTTTATCTTCTCGAGCTTAGTATCAATTAAAATATCAGGATCAACTGAAGCTTTTTTATTTCCAATTTCTGACCTCTCCTTTTCAATTACCTCTTTTCCTTTTACAATTAAATCTCTGAAAGGGATCAGGTTATGAATTACCTTAATTGAGCAAACGCCTAGCAATTCAGGTAAATCGGGTAATAAAGGTTCAACCTTACGGTAGATATCCATACCCGGAATAAAAAGAAACTTAACTTCACTATGCTTTATAATATATCGATAATCAGATTCTTTTATGGTAGGATAAATAGGAACATGTATTGCACCTGCCTGCAAAATTCCCATATCAATTATATTCCATTCAGGCCGACCCGGCATTATAGTTGCAACCTTATCACCAATTTTAATTCCCATATTAATGAGAGCATAACTAACAGCATCGGACAACTCTCGATATTCTTTCATAGAATAGGTGATCCACTTACCTGATTCCTTTGCAGCCAAAACATCAGGCTTTGGCTTATACTTTTGCGAATGATAACTTAGAATATCAAATAGCCTATCGACCGTGACCATAGAACAATACCCCTCCTGTATTCTTACAATTGCTAAATTTATACTTCAATTTTCACACCATTAGGCTGAAATAGTTTCTCAATGATGCTTTTGTATTTCTCTCCTATGAACTGACGCTTTAGTTTTAATGTGGGAGTTAACTCACCTGTACTTATGCCCCACTCTGCATTCATGAGTTCAAATTTCTTTATTTGTTCTGCATTGCCAAAGTTAGCATTACTTTCATCAATAACGCGAGAATATCTCTGCTTAACAATTGGTGATTTTAGCATTTCACTATCAGAGGCAAATTGGTGCCCTTTTATTGCACACCATGAACGCAGATGAGTAAAATCAGGTACAATAAGTGCAGCAGCATATTTTTCATTCTCACCTACAACCATCACATTATCAATAAATGGCGATTCTTTAAGCTTATTCTCAATCAGTTCAGGTGCTATATATTTACCCAGAGATGTCTTAAAAATCTCTTTCTTTCTGCCTGTTATCCTTAACTGTCCTTCGGGTTCTATTACTCCTATGTCGCCTGTATGAAACCATCCGTCAGTGTCAATGACTTTAGCTGTAAGCTCAGGATCCTTATAGTATCCAAGCATAATACCGGGTCCCTTTGCTAAAACCTCTCCATCATCTGCCAACTTAACATCAACACCTCTAAGTGGAGGCCCAACAGTACCAACCTTAATGCCATTATGGTCGGTGCTGGTTACTGCCACAACAGGCGAAGTTTCAGTTAATCCGTAACCTTCATAAATAGGCAAACCTGCTGCTCTGAATGTTCTAATAATACGAGGTTGTATTGCAGCGCCACCTGAAACTATAATCTTAAAATTACCACCGAGAGCATCGCGCCATTTTTTATATACCAGATTATCGGCTATCTTGTGCTGTAAATTATAAGACCATGAATTATTACCATTAACATCATAATGATCGGCAAGTGAAACTGCCCAAAAGAAGATCATGCGCTTTACGCCTTTAAGCTTACGACCTGTAGCAATAATTTTATCGTAGATCTTTTCTAAAAGTCGAGGTACACAACACATCATATCGGGGTGAATCTCCTTAATGTTGTCGGTAATTGTAGCTAAGCTCTCAGCGTAGTAGATTGATATACCTAAATAATGATACATATAATTAAGCATACGCTCATATACATGACATAACGGTAGAAAACTCAATGCTTTACCTTCTTCACCGAAAGTAGGAATGTAAGATACAGCCTTGAAATTTGAAATAAGGTTTTCATGAGAAAGCATCACACCCTTAGGATTACCTGTTGTTCCTGATGTGTAAATTATAGTTGCCAGATCGCCTGTATTTATCCCTGCTTTAATTTCATCTATAGTCTCAGGACATGGATTATTCTCGCCTAATTCTATGAGATCAGATAAATTGCGTTCACCATTTCGTCCTCTTATAGTGAAGATCTCTTTAACTTGGGGACAGTTTACAACAACATCCTTAATTTTCTTCACTATCTCATCCCGGTTACAAAGATGAATTTAACACCTCCATGATTGAAAATATACTCGTAATCAGCTTTGCTAATAGTCGGATAGACAGGAACATGAATTGCACCAGCCTGCATTATTGCGAAATCAAGGTAATTCCACTCAGGTCGGTTATTCATTATTGTGGCTATCTTATCACCTTTCTGAACTCCAAGGGCAATAAGGCCATAGCTCAGTGAATCAACAATATGCCTGTACTTAACTAGATTAATCTTTTTCCAGACACCCTCTTCTTTATAGGCCAGCACATCATCCTTAGGATTAAAGGATTTAGAATAATGAGGCAATAAATCAAATAACCGTAGTATTGACATTTGAGTTGGTTTAAGTGTATATTACTAACCAGCCACAGATAATCAGTAACCTGGTGATTATTATAAATTATTCGTAACTCTGTGTATCACCGAAGCAGAAGCTTGAGCCATTGGCATTATAAGCATATCATTTATGTTCACGTGTGGAGGCAGAGTCGTAACATAATAAACTGCATCAGCAATATCATCAGGGGTTAATGGATCAAAGCCCTTATATACAGCATTTGCAGCATCTTGATCGCCCGAAAAGCGGACAAGTGAGAATTCAGTTTCAACTGCACCGGGTGCTACTTGTGTAACTTTTATGTTTTTTGAAACAAGGTCAATCCTTATTGACTTTGTTAAAGAATCAACAGCAGCCTTAGTAGCACAATACACATTTCCACTACTATATGCCTCCCTGCCGGCTATAGAACCTATATTGATTATATGTCCCTTACCATTCTCAAGCATGAGAGGCACAATAGCATGAGTAACAAACAAAAGGCCTTTTATATTTGTGTCGATCATTGTTTCCCATTGATCTGGATCGCCTTCAAAAATAGGTTTAAGACCAAGCGCTAAGCCTGCATTGTTGACAAGCACATCAATCTTTCGGAATTCACCTTCTAAAGTATTTACTGTATTGAAAACATCTTCTCTGTTTCTAACATCAAAAGAAAGTACCTTAACCTCAACATTATACTTCCTGATGAGATCATGAGCAAGAAATTCAAGTCTTTCTTTACGGCGGCCTGTAATGATAATTCTATTTCCATCACCTGCGAATTTTTGGGCGCACGAGCGACCTATTCCGCTGGTTGCACCGGTAATTAAAACGGTTTTAACCATATTTAACTGGAATTATTTAATCGATTAAAGTTATAACAATAATGTCAAAAGTATTAGAATAAATTGACAATGCAAAATGTTCTTGTAAAGTTATTAAAAGTTAACAACTTTTACTGATGTTGAGGTTCAGCAACTTTAGCTGAAATCCATTTGCGTGCATTCACAAAAGCCTCAATCCATGGGCTAATCTCATCAGCTTGTCTGCTTGTTGGATAATAAGCCCAGTTCCATGGATATAATGATCTTTCCAAATGTGGCATTATTGCAAGATGACGACCATCATCAGATGCAATTGCTGCTGTACTAAAGTCAGATCCTGCAGGTGTTCCGGGATAAGCCTTATAACTGTACTTAACTGGTATGTTATAGTTATTCTCGGATAATGGAAGGCTAAAACGACCTTCACCATGCGATACCCATATACCTAATCTTTTACCAGTCATTGATCCGAGCATAACAGTATTATTCTCAAGAATATCAACGTTAAGGAAGATTGATTCGAATTTACCTGATGCATTATGAAGCATCTTCGGTTTCTGCTCTTGCTGAGGATTAATAAGGCCTAATTCAACCATCAACTGACAACCATTGCAAACCCCTAAACTTAAAGTGTCTTCTCTTGCATAAAAGCCGTCAAGTGCAGCTTTTGCAGCAGGGTTATAGATGAAAGCTCCGGCCCATCCCTTAGCGGATCCCAGAACATCTGAATTAGAGAAACCTCCAACAAACACTATCATGTTAACATCACTCAGATCTTCTCTGCCTGAAATTAGATCAGTCATGTGAATATCTTTAACATCAAATCCGGCCAGATGCAACGACCATGCCATTTCACGGTCACCATTAACTCCTTTTTCGCGTATAATTGCTGCCTTTAGTCCTGTAAACTCTCTTCTGTTTTTATCTATGCCATATTGACTTAGCAACCCGGTAAAGTCATCACCAAATTCATAAGACAGCGGCTGATTTGCATAATTACGATATCTCTCTCTTGCATGATCTTCACCGCTCTGTTTTCTATCTAGCAGATATGATGGCTTGTACCATAGATTTCTTAATTGATCAACATCCAGTTCAATGCAACCTTCATGATACCTAAGGGTTACTGATCTTCTGAATGAAGGTTTTCCCAGCAAATAAAACTTAACACCTGCTTCATGAAGAAGTACCGATGTGTAATCAAGATCATTAACCTGCAGAATAATTCCGGGATTCTCACTGAATAGCAATTTAACTATGTCACTATCATTGAATACTGATAAATCGGCGTCGATTCCAATGCCCGGTTGTGCAAAAAGCATTTCGAGAATAGTTGTTATCATACCACCAGCTGAAATGTCATGACCTGCTAAAACTACCCCCCTATTAACCAGTGACTGCACCGCATCAAAAGCTTTTCCAAAATACTCAGGGTTAACATCAGGTGCACTATCACCTACAGCTGACATGACTTGCGCGAATGAACTACCTCCTAATTTAAAATCATCATTGCAAAAATCGATATAGACTATACTGGCTGTAAACTCAGGCTGTATGACTGGTTTAACCACTTTCGTGATATCACTAACTTCAGCTATTGCACTTATAATAACAGTCCCGGGCGATAAAACTTTTTCTCCATCAGGATACTTCTGTGTCATTGAAAGTGAGTCCTTTCCAGTTGGGATATTTATGCCTAATGATATCGCGAACTCCGAAGCTGCTTTTACAGCATCATATAATCTCGCATCTTCACCTTCATTTCTGCAAGGCCACATCCAGTTGGCACTAAGCGAAATGCCTTTTATTCCATGTTCTAATGGAGCAAAAACAATATTGGTTAATGCTTCGGCAATTGAAAGTTTGGAACCTGCTGCGGGATCAATAAGACCTGCTGCAGGAGCATGACCTATTGAGGTTGCAATACCCTTTTGGCCAGCAAAATCCAGAGCTACAATCCCCATATTATTTAGAGGAAGTTGAATTGGACCGGCTGTTTGCTGTAAAGCAACCCGCCCGGTAACAGAACGATCCACTTTATTTGTTAACCAATCCTTGCATGCCACTGCCTCAATTTGAAGCACTTGCTCAATATAGGTTCGAATATTTGATGTCTTGTAACTGAATGGCTTAAAGATTCTTTTTATGTGTTTATCATACATTGTTGTTCTGGGTGGCTTTCCAAACAAGGCATGCAATCCTAAGTCGATAGGTTTCTTCCCTGTATTATTATTTACGAAAACAAGATTGTGATCGCCTGTGGTTTCACCAACAACAAACAACGGAGCCCGTTCTCTTTCTGCAACTCTCTTTAAATGATCAAGATTGGCACTATCTATTACCAATCCCATACGCTCTTGAGACTCATTACCAATGATTTCTCTATCAGAAAGTGTTTTATCGCCAACAGGCAGTTGGTCGATATCAATTCTTCCTCCGGTAGCTTCAACAAGTTCTGAAAGGCAGTTTAGGTGTCCTCCTGCACCATGGTCATGAATAGATACAATTGGATTATTATCTGATTCAGCCATTGCTCTTACCACATTGTAAACCCGCTTTTGCATTTCAGGATTTGATCTTTGAACAGCATTGAGTTCAAGTGCATTACTGTAATGTCCTGTAGCTACCGATGAAACGGCTCCACCACCCATCCCTATGCGGTAATTGTCACCCCCCATTACAATAACTTTATCATTCGCTTTTGGCTCTTGTTTTTGACTGTCACTCTTGTATCCATATCCTACTCCTCCGGCAAGCATTATAACCTTATCATAACCGTATGTTACTTTTTGCTCAGAGTGTTCGAAAGTCAAAACACTACCACAAATTAATGGCTGACCAAATTTATTACCAAAATCACTTGCGCCATTCGATGCTTTGATCAATATCTCTTCGGGAGTTTGATATAGCCATTTTCTTGGTTTTAAGGTTTTTGTCCATGCCTGCTTATCATCAATTCTGGGATATGATGTCATATATACTGCAGTTCCGGCTAAAGGCATTGAACCTTTGCCACCTGCCATTCTGTCTCTGATTTCACCCCCACTTCCTGTTGCTGCACCATTAAATGGCTCAACAGTAGTAGGGAAATTATGTGTTTCTGCCTTTAATGAAATAACTGACTCAATCTCTTTAACAGTAAAGAAATCAGCCTTATCCTGTGTGATAGGTGCAAACTGCTCTATCACCGGGCCGCTAATAAAGGCCACATTATCCTTATAAGCCGATACAATCTGATTAGGGTTTTCTTTCGAAGTTTTACGAATCATACTGAAAAGAGTTTCCTCTTTTTGCTCATCATCAATTATGAAAGTACCATTAAAGATTTTATGTCTGCAATGTTCCGAGTTCACCTGCGAAAAGCCAAAAACCTCGCTATCTGAAAGATGCCTCCCGAGTTTACCACTAAGCTCTTCGAGATATTCAACCTCATCATCAGAAAGTGCTAAACCTTCCTGTTGATTATACTCCTTTATATTGCTGATATAATTAACATCTTCAGGCTGTTTATTAATCAAATAAATATTCTGATCAATGATAGTATATATGGCCTGAAGCATAGGATCGAACTGTGGTTTGTTACTTTGTGTAGTAACAAATTCTTCAATCCGAGTAATGCCTGAAATACCCATGTTCTGAGTAATTTCAACAGCATTAGTGCTCCATGGTGTAATCATTTCGCGACGCGGACCAACAAAAAAGCCCGATAAAGACCGGGCTTCTATATATTTTGCTCCACCCAGAAGCCATGAAAGTTTTTCTAAATCCTTAACAGTTAGATGATTTGTGCTCTCAATAACGTAGATACACTTACCCTCAAAGAAATGAATCATAAGGTTGCTTTTTTCTTGTTTCCAAATGCAAAATTACTAAAAAACGATCAATTTAGCCATACATAAACTTAAACAATTCGCAATATAAAACGCGCTCACTCCTGATTGTTAATAACAAAATAAAATGATGTAGTAAAAACTCATCAAATTTTCGATATTTGTACTGTAACTTAAACCAAAACTTTATGATTAAAAAATACAGATTCAATGAAGATTGGGCATCGGTAATTGTTGGTCTCATCATAATCCTGGCAATTGTTGCAACCTCATTTTTTCCTGAACTACCAAAGTTTGGACCAAAAGCAGGATGGACCGGTTGGACTGTGCTAAGTGCTGAAGTTTTTACAACAGGTAACTCTTTAAGGGTGTTGATGACCTTTCTGTATTTTTTCTTCTTTGCTATCGTAGGCTCCTGGCTAATGGGACGACGTGGTAAAGAACTACTGCCTGCATTTCCGGTAATATTCGTTATGTCGATGATAGCACAGCTCGTTGCATCAAGTGGCTCAATGAAAAACCTAGGATTAGAGACCGTCATTTTCTCACTAATCATTGGCCTCTTCATCAGCAATGTACTTGGTACTCCTAAGTGGCTTAGAGAGGGCATACAAAGTGAGTTCTATATAAAGATTGGACTCGTAATGTTAGGTGCAACAATATTATTCAGCGAGATCATGAAAGCCGGGCTCTTTGGCGTTTTACAAGCTGTTGTGGTTGTTGTATCGGTATGGTACTTTGCTTTCTGGATTGCAAAGAAACTGCGAATCGACGCTGAACTTAGTATGATGCTTGCAAGTGCAGTAAGTATTTGCGGTGTATCAGCAGCTATTGCTACTGCAGGTGCAATTAAAGGCGATTCCAAGAAATTAAGCTATGTTATTTCTTTGGTACTTATTGTTGCAATACCAATGATGATACTCATGCCTCTTGCTGCACGATGGATGAAATTACCTGATGAAGTTACCGGTGCTTGGCTGGGTGGTACTATAGATACTACCGGTGCAGTTGTTGCCGGCGGAACAATTGCAGGTGACATAGCTCTAAAGTTCAGTACAATTATAAAGTTTTCTCAAAATGTTCTGCTAGGAGTGGCTGCTTTTTTAATCTCTATCTATTGGTCATACAGAAAAACTGATGATTCGCTAAGAGAAAAACCATCTTTAAGATTAATATGGGAGCGTTTCCCAAAATTTGTACTTGGATTTATAGTCACATCTCTGATCTTTTCATTCATTATTGATTCTAACACAGCGGTTGAAGCCGGTAAAACAATTAAGAGCTATCAATCATTGTGGTTTAACCTTGCTTTTGTTTGTATTGGCCTGGAAACAAGATTCAAAGATCTCATAACACTCGATAGAGGACGGCCAGCTTATGCATTTCTGATTGCTCAAGGTTTCAATATTATTTTAACGCTTGGTGTTGCTTATGTCTTGTTTGGCATTTTCTGGAATTAATGCAGTATTATATTCGGCGTTATACCAATAAGACAATATTACTTCCTCAAATTACTGATTTCAGGGTAAAGTATTTTCATTTTCCGGGTTGTTATAATTATGCCTAATTATTAATTTTCAAGTTAATACATGTTCATACTGAATTAAGTATTAACTTTGCACGCAATTTAATATAATATATGCCTACATTTCATGATTTAGGCTTGAACTCTTTTCTTGTACAAGGAGTTGAAGCCCTCGGCTTTAAAGAGCCTATGCCTGTTCAGGCAGAAGTAATCCCTACCTTAATATCAGAACCAAACGATCTAGTCGGATTAGCTCAAACCGGTACGGGGAAAACAGCAGCTTTTGGGCTGCCAGTATTGCATCATATTGATGCAACTCTCAGGAAAACTCAAGCACTGGTTCTCTGCCCAACGCGCGAGCTTTGTCTTCAGATATCCAGAGACATTCAGAATTTTGCGCAGTTCATGCCATCAATTAAAGTTACCGCTGTATATGGAGGTGCCAGTATTGAAACACAAATACGACAACTACAGGAAGGTCCACAAATAATTGTTGCTACTCCGGGACGTCTAAATGATATGATCAGGCGGAAAAGGGTCGACTTTTCTGCTGTTAAGTGGGTAGTGCTTGATGAAGCCGATGAAATGCTTGATATGGGATTCCAGGAAGAGGTTGATACTATTCTTGAAACAACTCCAGAAGAGAAATACACTCTTTTGTTTTCAGCAACCATGCCTGCACAAGTTGAACGTATACTTGCTAAATACATGACTGATCCAATTGTTAAAACAATTGGAAAAAGAAACACCGGAACAGCAAATGTAAAACACATGTACTATATGGTACATGCGCGTGACAGATATCCTGCTCTTAAAAGAATAGCAGATTTTAATCCCAGCATTTATGCAATTATATTCTGCCGCACCCGAATTGAAACTCAGGAAATTGCCGACTCATTAATCCGTGATGGATATAGTGCCGATTCACTACATGGAGATCTTTCCCAAGCTCAGCGTGATCACGTTATGAACAGATTCCGTAACAGATCTTTACAGATGCTTGTTGCTACAGATGTTGCAGCACGTGGTCTTGATGTTAATGATCTTACTCATGTTATCAATTACAATTTACCTGATGATCCGGAGGTTTACATACACCGTAGCGGCCGAACAGGTCGAGCAGATAAGTTAGGAATCAGTATATCAATCATTAACCTTAAGGAAAAGTATAAGATTCGTCAGATTGAAAAGATGGTGGGTCGTGAATTTGCGCAGGCGAAAGTGCCTACAGGTTTCCAGGTTTGTGAAAAACAATTATTTCATTATACAGATCGTATGGAGAATGTTGTATTAGACGCAGAGATTGAATCTTTCCTACCAGTAATACATCGTAAGCTCGAGTGGATGTCGAAAGAAGACCTTATAAAGAGATTTGTGTCGCTCGAATTTAATAGGTTTCTCGATTATTACCGAGATGCTATCGATCTGAATGTAGTTGAAGATGAGAAGCGAGCTCCTCGAGACAGTGAACCAAGAAATTCTCGTGATAGAAATTCTAGGGGTAAAAGTCAATCAAGAGATAACACCGGTTTAACCAGATTATTTGTTAGTGTTGGTCGTAAAGATAGAATTTTGCCTCAACAAATAATTGGACTAATTAACGAAGTAACCAGATCAAGAGAAATAAAAATAGGCCGCATCGATATCATGGATGCGTATTCTTTTGTAGATGTCGATTCTGAATCAGTACCAAAGGTTCTCAAAGCATTTAGCAATAAAAACAGCAACCCAGATAATATCCGTATTGAAGTAGCTTCCGATCGTGATGATAGTAGTTCCAGAAGATCGAATTTTGGAAGATCTGACAGATCAAGCTCTGGGAGAACCGAAAGATCAGGTTCAAGTCGTTCTGAACGATCAGGCTCTGCCAGATCAGAGAGATCAGGTTCAGGACGTTCAGAGAGAACCGAACGCTCTGAAAGATCAGACAGATCAAGAAGTCAGGGTTCCGACAAATCTTCGTGGCCTTATAAGTCAGAAGGTTCACAGAGGAATGATCGTTATGAATCTTCAAGTCGCAGAGAGAGAAAGCAATCATCAGACCAACCTCTCTTTGACTCTCCTAAGAGCAGGTCAAAGAGAAGCAGTGATCAAAGAAAAAGCAGGAAACGTTAATTCCCGAATGAATTTTAAGTTTTAATTAATCGTATTAAATATAGCTAATTAGGGTTTCTAATTAGCTATATTCATTACTTGAGGTGCGAGGGTCAATTGGTATCAAGGGTACTGGCGGAGTTTCTAATTAGCTATATTCATTACTTGAGATTCGCTGGATGAATTAACGCTCGATAAGAATCGTTCGGCTTCAATTGCTGCCATACATCCGGTTCCGGCTGCAGTAATAGCTTGCCTGTATATATGATCCTGTACATCGCCTGCAGCAAAAACTCCGGGTATATTTGTTTGAGTAGTACCGGGAACAGTCTTAATATAGCCGTTATCATCAAGATCAATCTGACCTGCAAACAATTCAGTGTTAGGCTTGTGTCCAATAGCTACAAAAAATCCCTGAACATCAATCTCTTTTGCATCACCTGTCTTTGTATTTTCAAGTAAAACACCAGTAACAACCTTACCATCACCTAATATCTCGCGGGTAACATGATTCCATAATATTTCAATGTTAGGGGTGTTCATAACCCTGTGCTGCATTGCTTTGCTGGCTCTAAGCTCATCTCTGCGGACAATAAGATAAACCTTACGACACATCTTTGATAAGTATGTTGCCTCTTCAGCAGCAGTATCTCCACCACCTACAACCGCTACATCTTGTCCTCGATAAAAGAATCCATCGCAGGTAGCACAGGCTGATACACCGTGACCATTATATCTTACTTCCGATTCCAGACCAAGGTATTTAGCAGTAGCCCCAGTTGCAATAATTACAGTATCGGCCAAAACTTTCTTGCCATCATCAGTTTTAAGAGTAAAAGGCCTTTTGGAGAAGTCAGCTTCCGTTATTAAGCCCCATCTCAAGTCACTACCAAAGCGCTCTGCCTGATGCTGCAGATCAAGCATCATATCCGGCCCTTGCACTCCATTAGGATAACCCGGAAAGTTGTCAACTTCTGTTGTTGATGTTAGTTGTCCCCCTGGTTGCATGCCTTGATATACTACAGGTTTTAAGTCAGCTCTTGCTGCATAGATTGCTGCTGTATATCCTGCAGGTCCCGATCCAATAATTAGGCATTCTACTCTTTCTAATTCTGATTCTGATTTCATTATATCTGATTTTTATTGATTACTCTGTAAAAGAGAATCCAAAGTTAACTTATTTAATTTTACTGCTTTGCTTTTTTTATTTTTCTTGATCCATTTATATAACAAACAACATGCCTATTATTCTCTCATGCCATTATGTCATGCCTGAACGCCTCATTTATTAGAAAAGGAAGTCTTCAAATTGAAGACTTCCTTAGAGAAACGTATTTAAAGAAAAAAGGGGGCTAATTAATTGATCAGATAGACTTTTCGTCAGTACAATTGTCAAAGAAGTCTTTGCTTAACTGTGAGACTTTTATAACCTGACCATCACGTAGTGCTTCAAGTTGTTCTATATTTTCTTTTTGTGGATCTTTAGCAAGTCCAATGATTTTTATAGTTGTACGCCTGTTGGCCTGATGTTCTTCATCTGTACAAGGAACATTATCGCCGCACTTATTAACAAGCTGAGTTTCGCCATACCCTCTTGCTTGAATACGTTCTTTGGCGATACCTTTAGCTCTTATATACCTTACTGCTGAAGCTGCACGTCGCTCTGCCAATTTTTCATTATATGCGACAGTTCCTCTGCTATCTGTATGTGAACCAAGTTCTACATTAACCGATGTATTCTGATTAAGGAAAGAAACTAGCTTATCAAGTTCAACAGCTGCGTCAGGTCTAATATTGTACTTATCAAAGTCATAATACAGGTTTTCAAGCTTGAAAACTTCATCTATCTGCATTTTGACCAACAATAAATCTCTATTTGAATGTTTATCATTTTTAGTATATTGGGGAACAGAGAATGTAAGACAGTCAGTAGTATAATCCTGCTTAACTGCTTTGAAAATATAGGAATGACCAGGTGTTACATAATGTGAATACTCACCCTTGGTTCCTGTTTTAATAATTTTCACATCCTCACTTTTAACATCCCAAACCAAAACAGTTGCATTTGCAAGAAGATCACCTGTGTTACGATCTTTTACCACTCCACTTACAAGAACTGAATCTGCATACTTAATAGGTGTTGCCATGTATATATCATCACTACCCAAACCTCCAAACCTATTGCTTGAGAAGAGTGAATAGCCTGATTCACTTTTAAAGAATCCAAAGTCATCAGCTGAAGAATTAACCGGTTCTTTCAAATTTTCGGCTTTTGAGAACTCCCCATCTATGAACTTTGACCTGAATATATCAAGACTACCTAAGCCAGGCCAACCGTCAGATGCAAAATAAAGATTTCCGCTTTTATCAATTACTGGAAACATCTCATTGCCAAATGTATTTATCTGGTCTCCAGCATTCCTAAGATTTGACCATCCTCCATCAGTAAGTTCAACTGAATATATATCGGTTCCACCTTTTCCTCCAGGCATGTCTGAAACAAAATATAGAGTTTTACCGTCGGCACTTATTGCAGGGTGACCTACTGAATATCTGTCATTATTTAGATAGAAAGGTTCAGGTTGTGACCATTTATTTCCATCAAACTTAGAGCTGAATATCTTAAGCTTATTTGTAAAATAACCCGTAGTATCTGCATCTCCCATTTTACGGAAAACTCTTGTAAACCAAATAGTATTATTGTCGGCAGTAAAACTTGCAGGACCATCATGATATGTCATATTCAATTCTTTAGAAAATGGCTCAGGCTTAACGCTAAGCTCTTTTTCAGGGTCATTCTCATCAGGCAATCCTGCTTTATACAAATCAAGGTAATAAGCACCTGTCCAACCATATTTCTTACCGTTTCCTGAAGTACGGTCAGAAGTAAATACTATTTGTCCGTTTACTATTACCGGTGAAAAATCCGAAAAGCTTGTATTAAGTCCTTTCACGTTTTTTACTTCATAAAACATGGCGAGGTCATCTTTATTCAGAAATTGCCTGCAATAGTCTGCAAATAATTTTGCTCTTTTATCATCCGGCTTTATCGACATATACGTTTCAAACTGCTCAATTGCTTCTGCGTATTTGCCCAAACTTCTTAAAACCTGACCATAATTAATATAAACTTCCGGATCAACATCTTTGGTAGCAACTGCTTTCTCATACCAGCCTGCGGCTTCTTCAAAGCGACTTGAAAGGCGACTTATGTCTCCTAACCGCTGATATGCGAGTGTTTGGTGTTTGTTATCTTTAGAAGCAACTTTTTCATAAACCGGTATTGCTTTAGCGTATTCAAATCCCTGGTATAATCTTTCTGCTTTTTTGATCTGAGCGCAGCCACTTAAGATGATAGCTACTACTACGACATATAGTAAATGTGTTGTTTTCATTTCTTTGCTTTTTTTGTGCTTTTTTACTTTCTCCTATAATCGCATCCTTAGAAATACCTAGGTGTTAATACACGAGGCTTAAAGATATTTGTCTCGTAAGAGATCATTATTTCATGCGATCCGCTATTGTTCTGTCTCATCTCACTCAGATAAGCATCGTATGAATAACCGAGCCTCCAGTTTCTAGTTAGATTTAACTCTACCATGAAAACAAGTGCATTTTTCGTAGTTATAGCATTATAGTTTGTACGGTATGATGTTCCAAACCATATCATGTCACTAATAAGGAAACTTGCGTTAATATCGAAGTTTGATGGCGCATCTTCAGTGTATTTGAACATAAAGCCCGGACGGAAGACAAAATTTTCATTGAAAGGTATAGCAACACCTGCAATTCCATAAAAGTGTCTGGCAAGCTTACCATAGGTATTCTCATGATCATTTATTTGAGTTTTACCGTACTGACTTTCAAAGAGTTGCTTTGATGATACTCCTACATAGTAGTTCTTGGTGTAGTAGTATATACCAAAATTCGCATCAGGCATAATTTTACTCTTAGGCTGAGTTAATGCTAATGGGTCATCACTGTCTCGAAAATTAATTTCATTCCAGTTAATATTAACCTGATTAAATCCAGCCTGTAAGCCTAATGACAACATCCCATTGAATAATCTGATACGATATGCATAATTTGCCATAAAACCTAAGTCGTTAAAAGGACCGGTCTTATCAGAGTATACATACATCCCAAGGGCAACATTTTCATTCCTTAGGGGTGTGTGGGCACTGAAGGTGAAGGTGCGTGGAGCACCATCACCAAAACCAACCCATTGATATCTGTTAAGCATTGTCAATGTGAGCGCATCACGACTACCCGAATAAGCGGGATTAATGATGAGCTTATTGAACATGAACTGACTGTATAATGCATCACGCTGAGCGAAACTGCAGTAAGTCATTAAAAATAGGACTGATATAAGTGCTAGCTTTTTCATCTTGTTTCTTTTTGTCATGATCATTTGTAATCTTTGATTTGCTTAACTATTATTTACTTCCGTGAACAACTACCCAACCAGTGTATATTTTGCTTATCGCTCTTATGCGTATGATGTAGTAGTATGTTGCAGATGGAAGCACCTCGCCATATCTGTTGGTTCCGTCCCATACAACTGATGTATTATCATATCTGTCAAACTGTCTTACCTGATCACCCCAACGGTTAAAGATCAAGACTTCATTGTCAGAGTATTCTTCAATACCGTCAATGATCCAACGATCGTTACGTCCATCATTGTCAGGAGTTATGATGTTATAGATGATTAGTGTATCACGCACTTCTTCAGGTACTATTGTGATGTAGGTTGTTGCTGTATCAGCAATTGCTTTACCTAATGCATCAGCAATTATATATCTGTAGGTGTCTTGTCCTGTATAGTTTACGTCAGGTGTGTAGGTTACATTCATTGAAGCATTCACTACAACATTACCATGTTTAGGCATTTCGAGAATTGTAACTACTGGTTGTACTGCTTCCGGATACTCATCATTAGCAATGTTGTCGATTGTGCGTGATGTGTTCTGTAGCATGCTAACTTGATCGTCGCGTGCAATTATATATTCCACAGGAGGTTCGGTTTCACCTACAAATACTATCACTGTAGCAGTATCACATAAACCTTCTTCATCGCAGATAGTGTAATCGAAGGTATCAATGCCACTAAATCCTGAGTTTGGTGTGTATATTATTGTTCCGTTGCTATTATCAACAAGCACCACGCCGTTAACCGGATTAGTTGTATTGTTAAGTGTTGAGGTCAATATGTTCTGGTTACAATCTGTATCATTTTCAAGTACAGCTATTACTACAGGAGTTTCATACTCTGTTGTAGCGTAATCATCAATAGCATCAGGTCCTGCATTTACAGTTACTGTTATAGAGCATTCTGAAACGTTTCCGTGAATGTCGGTAACAGTCCATTTCACTACTGTTGTTCCTGTTGTATATGTTCCACTGGCATTGGCAGTACCGGTAAAGTCATTGCTGAAGCTTTCTATTCCGCAATTATCTGTTACCTCAGGAATTGCAATCTCTATGGTTGCTGTGCAATTTGCATCTGCTATTACAGTAATGTCTTGTGGACAAGTAATAACCGGAGCTTCATTATCAGTAACAGTTACTGTGAAGGTGCAGACTGAAATGTTACCGTGAATGTCAGTAACTGTCCATGTTACAGTTGTTGTTCCAACACCATAGAAGCCTGAAGCGTCTGAAGTATTGTTGAAATCATTTGATAGAGTATTGATATCACAATTATCAGAGAGTGTAGGTTGTGGTATTGTAATATTAGCACCACATATTCCTGCATCAGTATTAACTGATATATTTTCAGTACATACTATTTCAGGTGATTCTGTGTCGTTTACTGTTACATTAATTGAACAGGTTGATGTATTTCCGTGAATATCAGTAAGTGTCCATACTACTGTTGTTGTTCCAACAGGATAGAATCCCGAAGCATTGGCTGTATTATTGTAGTCGTTGCTTAGTGTATTTACATCACAGTTGTCTGAAATTTGTGGTTCAGGTATTATCACTTCTGCACCGCATAATCCCGGATCATTGTTAACTGTTACATCTCCGCTGCAAATGATAACAGGTTTTTCTGTGTCATTAACTGTAACTGTCATTGAACAAGTTGCAGTTAGTCCGGCTGCATCTGTAGCAGTCCATACTATTGTTGTTGTGCCAACAGGATATACACCACTTGCATTGTTAGTTCCTGTTATTGAATTTAAAAATGTTGCTTCACCGCAGTTGTCATTTACTTCAGGTTGTGGAACATCAACATAAGCTTCACATAATCCATTGTCATTATTAACAACTATGTTAGCAGGGCAAACAATTGAAGGTCCTTCATTATCTGTAACTGTGATTGTCATTGAGCAGTTTTCGAAGTTACCGCTATAATCTACTACAGTCCACCAGATTACTGTTGTTCCTACAGGATAAGTTCCTGATGCATTTGAAGAGTGAGTGTATGTGTTTGTTACTTCTCTAATCTGACAGTTGTCAGCAACTATCGGCTGAGGTACTGTTACATAAGCATTGCATGAACCTGCATCAGCAAGAACTGTAATGTTTGCCGGACAAGTAATTGTTGGCTTTTCTACGTCTTTTACTGTAACTGTAGATGTTCCTGTTGTTATGTTGCCGCAATCATCTGTTGCAGTCCATGTTATTGTTGTTGTTCCTACTTCATAGTATGCACTTGCGTTTGAAGTGCCTGTTACACTATTTGTGATAGTTACACTACTACATGCATCATTACTTGTAGCAGCAGGTACTGTTACCTGAGCACCGCATAAACCAGGAGTATTGTTGACTATGATGTTAGCCGGTACTGTTAGCTGAGGTGCCTGAGTATCAATTACTGTGAAGTTAGCATTGCAGGTTACTATGTTTCCACATTCATCAGTTGCTGTGAATGTTACATTTGCTGTTCCTGTGCTTCCGCATTCATTAGAGATACCTGTATAGTTATTGGTAATTATAACATTTCCACAACCATCAACTGCTACAGCACTGTTTAACCAAGCCTGAAGCTCTGCTGTATTGCCACTTCCATTACATTCAACAACAAGATCTTCAGGTATTGAAGTAAATTGTGGTGATTGGGTGTCCGTGATTGTGAATGTCGCATTGGCTGTTGTGAAATTACCGCATTCATCTGTAAGTGTAAAGGTTACTAGTGCACTTCCTGTTTGTCCGCATAAATTGCTGAGTCCTGTATAATTGTTTGTAAGTGTAACTGAACCGCAATTGTCAATACCCTGTGGACTTACTAACCATGCATTAAGTTGCTCAACATTGCCTGTTCCATCACATTCAACTGTTAAGTTTGTTGGAGTAACTGTCCATACCGGAGCTTCGTTGTCAATAACGCTGATTGTTTGTGTGTAATTGTTGCTAATATTTCCACAATCATCTGTGAAGTTCCAGGTGCGTACTAATGTGTAAGCATTTTCGCATAATGGATCAGGTGTATTGGTTTCGCTTACCAGGTTCATAACCGGCATCGCAGTACAATTGTCAGTTGCTGCAGGATACATAGCAAGTGCATTTAATAACCCAATCTCATCAGAACATTGTACGGTAACATTTAATGCACCTATTTGTGTTGTAACTGTTGGAGGTGTTTGATCATAGATGTTAATTGTCTGTGTCTGAACGCTTGTTCTTCCGCAGTTATCAGTAAATGTCCATGTTTGTGTTAAAACACCATTGCAACTATTGTAATCGCCTGTTATTACACCAAGAACTTCACCTGCTATTAAACATCCTGTTATTGCATTATTTGAATATGCAAGGTATGTTGGTTGTATTGATGAAACCTGTTCACATGAAATGCTGTAGTTGTTTACACTTGCAAATACTGCCTGTGGTGCAGGTGTAACATTTATTGTCTGTACGTATTGTATTTGTCTGTCGCAGTCA